>CEPX01045650.1_pt1 | contig 16521 bp, 25 predicted proteins | sample 361361 | NCBI WGS metagenome assembly CEPX01 (sample SAMEA2619974, study PRJEB7988) | marine metagenome | biome: marine biome (ENVO:00000447); feature: mesopelagic zone (ENVO:00000213) & marine oxygen minimum zone (ENVO:01000065); material: "saline water (ENVO:00002010), including plankton... | reverse complement strand
AGTTCAACCACAAACAAAAGAACATTTATGGTTACTTAGAACAGCTGGAGTAAAAAATATTGCTGTTGCAATAAATAAAATGGATGAAATAGAATACAATGAAGAAAAATTTAATAAAGTTAAAGAAGCTGTTTCAGCAGAATTAAAAGGTGTTGGAATTGATCCTGAAAAAACTCAATTTCTTGCTGTTTCTGGTTTACAAGGAGATAATATTGCTAAAAAATCAGATAAAATGGCTTGGTATAAAGGACCAACAATTCTAGAACAACTTGATAATTTTCCTGCTCCAGAATCATATACTAATCTTCCTATGAGAATGCCTGTTCAAGATGTTTATGAAATTACAGGTATTGGAACAGTTCCTGTTGGTAAAATTACTACAGGAATAATGAAAATAGGACAAAAAGTTAAAGTTTTACCAGGAAGAACTGGTGAAGGAATTGATGGGGAAGTTAAAACTATTGAAGCTCATCATGAACAATTGCAAGAAGGACTTGCAGGAGATAATGTTGGAATAAATGTAAGAGGAGTTGGAAAAAAAGATATTGCAAGAGGAGATGTTATTTGTGAAGCTGCAAATCCTGTTCCAATTGTAAAAGAATTTATTGCAACAATTACTGTCATTAATCATCCAACAGTACTTGCTAAAGGATATACTCCTGTTTTTCACATTCATACAGCTCAAGTTCCTTGTCAAATTACTGAATTAATTGCTCAAATTAATCCTGCAACAGGAGAAGTAATAAAAGAAAATCCTGATTTCTTGAAAAATGGAGATGCTGCTAAAGTTAAGGTTAAACCACAAGGAAATTTAGCACTAGAAACACAAAAAGATAATCCATCAATGTCAAAGTTTTCAATAAGAGATGCAGGAATAACAGTTGCTGCAGGAATGTGTAACGAGATTACTGAAAAGAAATAATTTTTAGGTGATTGACTTATAGAGAATAGTTCTTTGAAAAATTTAAAATGATTAAAAAATTAGATTATAAACAAGAATTAACAATAGAAGAAGCTGAAAATAGATATAAAGAGATCAAAGAAGAATTTGAAAAAGTTAAATCTAATTACTCTGGTTTTTTACAAGATTTAGAAAAAATATGAAAGAGGAAGATAAAAAGACTCTGGCTGAATCAATAGGTGTTTTATTACCATTAAGTACAAAAAAAGTTATTTTAGAGTCTAAAGTTTTTAATCAACAAGAAATTGCAAAATTAAGTATGGAAATCTTGGAATATTCCTCTAGATTCAAGAATACAGGTTGTATAAGGATTGAAAGTTTTCCATTTTTTTAAAGAATAAATACTCTTAAAAACAATTTTAACGTTATTTATATTATGAAAAAAGAGTGGATTAGAGAAATTGCAAGAGATATTATTGCTTTAGGAAGTATTCCTTTTTTAATTTTAGTTCTTGTAAGAGTTTTATTAATAGAAAAACCATTTTATTTTTATCAGTTTCTTATTGCAGGAATTATTTTTTTAGTATTTATGATAATTTTTAAATATAATTTATATGCTGGATTAGGATTAATTATTTTAGTTTTTACAAATTTATATTATGATGAATTAAGATTTACTGTTTTTTCAATTTTAGTTTATATTGGATTAATCTCTTCTTTATTTTACCTAAAAGAAGAAAAATATAAAATCATCAAGGGAATTTTATTTGGAGTAATAAGTTCTGGAATTAGTTATTTATTTGTAAAATATTTTTTTCAACTTTAATTCCTTCTTTTTTTAGTAGTTCTATTTTCTTTTTTACTCCTAATTTATATCCTCCGATTTCTCCATTTGACATTATAACTCTATGGCAAGGAATTTTTATTAGATTTTTATTTGAATTTAGTGCTTTACCTACAGCTCTTGGAGAAGTTTTTAATTTTTTTGCAATTATTCCATAAGTTGTAACTTTTCCTTTTGGAATTTTTTTCACAATTCTATAAACTCTTTCTTGAAATTTTGTTTGCATGATTATACTTTGTTATAATAATATTTAAATAATACTAATTTCTTTATAATATTCGGTTTTCAGAGTAGGAAAAATCCGAATAACGAGGCGTCAGATTATGTTTAATATTAGTCAAATCCTAAGACGCCTACAACCAGAAATGGAGAGACTGGAGCTTGGGTGTTTTTTCTATTATATAACAATATTTAAATCATAATCTTTATAATATTTAAATACTTAATTTTTTTATTCAAATGTTATCCAAAAAAAAGATGCTTTCAAAAAAGAAAAATAAACCTGACAAAGGTAGTTTTATACATTTTAAGAATTCAAGAAAATTATATATTCCTTATTATTTTATGGTTATTGTTTTACTTTCTATTATTGGTTATTTAAGATACAATAATCTACCAATAAATATTCTTACTTTAATTTTAGTTGGATTGTTTATTCTTTTTGTAATAAAAGCAACAGAGATACATAGATTTTCTAATTCTTATGCACTTAATCATAATTCTTTAGTTCATACTCATGGAATTTTTAGTAAAAGAATTAAAAATGCAGATCTTTTTGCAATAAGTGATATTGATGTTAAACAGACTTTTTGGCAAAGAATACTTGGATTTGGAGATGTTTATGTAAGTTTATTTTCTGATACAAGTAATATGGTTGTTAGAAACATTAATAATCCTGTTAAATTTGGCAATCTTATAGAGAAGATGATGACTGTTAAAAGAAAGGAGTATGAGGAATGGTAGGAGAATATTTTGAAGAAGATGCAATAAGTCCATATCAATCAAGATACAAATTAAAACTATTTGTATTTATTGTTTTTGTAGGTATTATTCTTTTACTTGTTTATACATCATTTTCTGGAAATTTTCCTCTTACTGGAAAAGCAATCGTTGAAAATATTACTGTAGATAGAATTAAATTTAATGCAGATTTAACAATACCTCATTTAAAGTTAGATAATAAAATTGAATCTCTAAGAATTAAAGGTAGTTCAAATTCTTTTTTTTATGTAGGAGATCAAAAATTCAATCTAGAAGATTTAGAAAATAATTATATTGTTTTAATTGATTATGATGGGAAGATTTATTTCGATAAGGCGAATATCTTTGAATTTAGTGGTAAGGTAAATAAAACAATAATTAATGGTATTCCAATAACTTCAAAATCAGGAAAAGATACTAAAGTCTATTTTGATGGAAATTTTAGTTATGATCTTTTAGAAATAAATGGGGATGTTCCTATTAGAAGATTATCCTATGTAACTTCTGGGAAAATAAATTTGAATAAAGGTAAAAATATTTTTGATATTGATAATGAAGAAGTTATAATCGATAGTTTTATTGGAGATTTGGAATTAAATAGAAGGAAGTTTAATATGGATGGTTATGTAAAAGGATTAAATGTAGTTGGAGATTCAGCTATTTCTATTGGAATGAATTAATGATAAGATATAAAAGTTCTTTATTTTTAGTAATTTTATGCAAAAAACAATTCAGGATTTAGAAGGTAAATATGATTTAGAACTAAACAAAGTTATATCTTTAATTAAAAAAGAAAAAGCAAAACTAGTTTTATTGCAGTTTCCAGATGGATTAAAACCTTATGCAACTGCAGTTGTTGATTATTTAGAAGAGAAAACAAATGCTGAATTTTTAATTTGGTTAGAGTCTTGCTTTGGTGCATGTGATTTGCCTGTAGGATTAGACAAGATAAAACCTAAAATAGATTTAGTTATTCAATTTGGACATAGTTCTATGATGCCGAAATATTAATATATTCATTTATCAAAGATATTGTTTAAGGGATAAAAATGGATCTTGATATTCTTAAAACAAAATTAGGAGGATTTCCAATAAGATACATGGAATCTAGTGTTGAAGAGTTAAATAAAGCTTATTCTGAGTTTAGTTCTAGGAATAATAGTATTCATATTAATTTAGAAAAAACCCTAAAAAAAGCTTGTAGAAATATTAAATATATTCTAAATGAAAAAACAGATGATGAATATAGTTGGTATAGTAAGGCAATAATTGAGTTAATGTTTGGGAAGAAAATTGAGATAAAATTTCCATGGCAAGGTGGGAAAGTAGAAATAAATACTAATAAAAGAATTAAAAATAAGAAAGTAAATAGATATCTTGGAAAAATTATAAATGAGTTAAATAGTGCTCAATTTGCCTGGTATGAAAATTAGATTTCTTAAAAATTAATAATCAGGAAGCTTTTCTTTAGATTCTTCTGGTTTTTCTTCAGATGAAGGTTTTTCACTTTCTTTTAAATCTTCTTCTTGTACAGAATTTACCATTTCTTTGAATTTAGGAAAATCAGTTGCTAAGATTCTTACGCCTGATTTTGTAAAACCAGTATATCTTTCACTTGTTACAAATTCTCTTATTGTAAGCCCTGTTCTTCCTCCAAAATCATCAATTCTAAAGATAATATCAGTTGTATCGTTTTTGTTTATTTTTCCTATGTCTTTTTCCATTTTATTATTTATAAAGTTGATTTTATAAAGTTTGTGGGTTAGATTATTTCTGCCTTTATTATCTTAACTTCTTGTAATGGTCTATCGCTTGAATCTTTCTCTACTTTTGCTATTTTATCAACAATATCCATACCTTCTGTTACATTTCCAAAAACAGGGTGTTTTTCATCTAGAAAATTATTGTTAACTAAATTAATAAAAAACTGGCTTGATCCAGTGTTTGGTCCTGCATTTGCCATAGATATTGTCCCTCTATTATTTTGATCTAATTCTGTTTTTGTAAATTCATCTTTAATATTAGGAATATTAGGGTCTCCCATACCAGTTCCAGTAGGATCTCCTCCTTGAATCATAAATCCATCAATTACTCTATGAAATATCACTCCATCATAAGTACCTTGTTTTACAAGATTCTCAAAATTTCCTGCAGTAATTGGCATATCTTTTGAATATAATTCTATTGTAATATCTCCCATTGTTGTTTTAAGAAGAACTTGTGTGTTATCTGAAGTTTTTGTCATTTTTACAATACCTATAATTAAAACTAAAATTAGTATTATAAAGATTGTTATTTTTTTATTCATAATATTTTTAAGAATTATGCAATTTTAAAGCTATTCTTTATCACACTAAAACTTAAATATTCTAGAATAGTATTATTAATTATGGATATAGAATGCCCAAAATGTAAAAACACAGGAATTGTAAAGGAAAAAGATGGAAGTGTTCATGTTTGTTGGGATTGTTTAAGAAACGGAAAACTTGATGTTCATTCAAAAAATCCACCTGATTCTAATATTAAACTATAATTTAATCTCTTACTTCAATTTTGATATTAACATTCTTTGGAATTTGTAATCTCATAATATGGTGTAAAACCTTTTCATTTGCAGGTAAATCAATAAGTCTTTTATGAATTCTCATTTCAAATTTATCAAATGTTGCTGTTCCATCTCCACAAGGAGATTTTCTTGTAGTTACTTTAAGTTTTTTTGTTGGTAATGGAACTGGCCCGCTAATAACTATTCCTGATTTTTTAGCAATATCTTTAATCATCTTGCATATAGTATTAAGCATATCTATATCTGTGCTATTTAGTTTTATTCTTACTTTTGGCATAATGTAAAATTTGAAAAATAGTTTAAAAACCTTTTTATAGTTTCTTTATTTGTAGATTATAAAAGAGGAAGATGGTTGAAGAACTTTTTATAAAATTAAGCCTGATAATTGTAATAGCTGTAGGGGTTTCTGCAGTTATGAAACTTTTAAAACAACCGCTTATTATTGGATATATTTTTACAGGAATAATTGTAGGTCCACTATTTTTTAATCTGATAGGAACAGAGAATGAGATAATGAGTACTTTTGCCAAAGTTGGAGTTGCCTTACTTCTTTTCACAGTTGGACTGCATCTAAATCCCAAAATTATTAAAGAGGTTGGAAAAGTTTCTTTAATTACAGGTATAGGTCAGGTAATTTTTACATCAGTTATAGGATTCTTAATAGCAATATCCCTTGGATTTTCAACAACTGCTTCAATATATATTGCAGTAGCGTTGACTTTTAGTAGTACAATTATAATAACAAAGTTTCTTACGGATAAGGGGGACATTAATTCTGTTTATGGAAAAATATCTATAGGATTTCTTATTATACAGGATATCATAGCAGTATTTGTACTTATGTTTATATCTTCTGTTACAACAGGAGATGGAGGGATATCAAATATATTAATAACCTTTTTCAAAGGAATAATTGTAACTTTGATTTTTTTTGGATTGTCTGCATTATTTATTCCAACAATTACAAAAAGAGTTGCAAAATCACAGGAATTTCTTTTTCTTTTTTCAATAGCTTGGTGTCTTGCACTTGCAAGTCTTTATCACTATCTAAATTTTTCTCTTGAAATTGGAGCCTTATTTGCAGGAGTAGCATTATCTATATCTCCATATAGTTCTGAAATAAGTTCAAAATTAAAACCTTTAAGAGATTTTTTTATAGTTATGTTTTTTATCATAATAGGATCGCAAATGATAATAGGAGATATAAGTCAAAATATTGTTCCAATAATTATCTTTTCATTATTTATATTGTTAGGAAACCCTTTAATTGTAATGATTCTAATGGGTGTTTTAGGATATACAAAAAGAAACAGTTTTATGGCAGGATTAACTGTTGCACAAATTAGTGAATTTTCAATAATTCTTGTTACCTTGGGATTAAGTGTGGGGCATCTAAATCAAGATATTCTTTCATTAGTTACAATGGTTGGACTTATAACTATTGCTGGATCAACATACATGATAAATTATTCTAATAAAATATATTTTTTAATTTCAGATTATCTAGGAATATTTGAAAAAAAAGGAGCAATTGAGAAAAAAAAGAAAATAGAAAAATATGGTGCCATTCTTTTTGGATATAATAGGATTGGGTTTGGAATTTTGAATTCCTTTAAAAGAATAAAAAAGAATTATCTTGTTGTTGATTTTAATCCAAATACTATTTCTGATTTAACAAAAGTTGGAATTCCCTGCCTTTATGGAGATGCTTATGATACTGAACTTTTAGAAGAATTGCAATTGGATAAAACACCGTTAGTAATATCAACAATTCCAGATTTTGAGACAAATATTCTATTAATAGAAACAATAAGAGCAAAGAATCCAAAGGCGATAATAATTGTAAGGTCAAGTCAGATAAAAGATGCCTTTGAGTTTTATAAAAAAGGAGCAAGTTATGTTTTAACTCCACACTTTTTAGGAGGAGAGTATCTTGCAAAGATGGTTAACAATATAAAGACAAGCGAAAAAGGGTATAAAGAAGAAAAGAACAAGCATATAAAAATGCTTAAAGAAAGAATGAAAAAGGGACATGAACATCCTGAATTTGAGAAGAATTAGCGATTTTATTATAAATTATATAAATCTATAAAAAGGGAAGATTGTACTTAAATTAAAATGAGTCAGTTGATAATTCCAGTTCCCAAGGGATACAAGACAGATCAGCATAATCAGTTTATTTCTTATGATGAAATAAAGCACCTGGGCAATTTAACGAATTTTTCTGGCAATAGATTAGAGCAAGAAGTAGAGGATTTTTCTAAGCTTAGTAAAAGTAATGTTGTTTATTTTATCGAATGGGTTGAAATTGGTCTTGCTGCAAAAAAGCATGCCGAGATTATGAAAGCCCCTTTTTATAGTTTAAAAATTGATAGGACAATAATCCCTGTAAGAAAGTGGCTTAAAAAAAGAGATAACATCACTACAACAGCCCAGATACAATTATATCTAAATAATTAATAATAATATTTATCATCTATTCCAAATAAGGAAAAAATAAAATCAAATGTTCTTAAAATAATTTCTAGAATTATAATAAAAGCAAGATAAATAATTATTTCATTAAAAAATCCAGGAAGTTGACTAAACTGACTAAATATTCTAGTCATATCAAAGAATTTAGGATTAATTATTGAAATTGCAAGAAGTGTAAAAGGTAATAGTTTTGCTAAGTCTTTTGATAAATCTTCACTATAATAAGAAACCATTCTAATTGATGCAATTATTATTGCTGAAATAACTAAGAGATTTTCAATTGCTAAATTATCCGTTAAGAAAATTAAAAAAATTGTAAATATTGAAAACCAAAAAAAGATTAAAAATGGTAAAATTAAAATATATTCTATAAAATAAAAAACTCCTGCAAGTATTTTTGCAAGTAAAGGATGTTCTGCTTTATTATATTTATTAAGACTCAATTCAATAATATTTTTCTTTGCAACAAATCTATAAAATTTCCAGATAAAAATTGAATAAATTACAATTAATAAAACAATTAAAAATAAGTTGATAAACTTTTGAGCAAATATTGGCATAGTTGACAATAATCCATTATATGTTTCTAGAAATTTAATACTAAAATCCTCCATCACACCCATAATTTAATTTAGTAATTATTGTTTTTAAAAGTTTGTTTCAATAAATTTAAATACAATATTTCTTTATTCATTTTATGATTGATATAAAATTAATTAGAGAAAACTCTAAATTAGTAAAAGAGAATATAAAAAAGAAGTTTCAAAATGAAAAACTCCCACTCGTAGATAAAATAACAAAATTAGATAGTGAATGGAGAAAATTAAAATATAAAGAGGATAATTTAAGAAGTGAAAGAAATAAGATTTCTCAAGATATTAATAAAGCTAGAAAATCAAAAGATAATAAAAAATCAAAAGAATTAATAAAAAAAGCAAAAGAAATTCCAGGCAAAATAGAAAAGATACAAGTAAAAACAAAAAAACTTTATGATGAAATAAAACAAATTATGCAACAAATCCCAAATATAATTCATAAGTCTGTTCCAACTGGAAAAGATGAAAAAGATAATAAAGAGATTAAAAAAATAGGAAAACCTAAAAAATTTGATTATAAAATTAAAGATCATGTTGAAATTGGTGAAAAATTAAAAGTTCTTGATTTTACTCGCTCTGCAAAAGTTGCTGGAAAAGGATTTTATTATTTACTTGGAGATTTAGCATTATTGAATCAAGCAATAATAAGATTTTCAATAGATTTTATGGAGAAAAAAGGTTATACATATCTAGAACCTCCATTAATGTTAAGAAAAAATATATTATCATCAGCTCTTGATACTCAAGAATTTAAAAATACTATATATGAGATAAAAGATGAAGATCTTAATTTGATTGGAACATCTGAATATTCTCTTTTAGGAATGCATGCAAATGAAACATTTAAGGAAAAAGAACTTCCAAAGAAATATTTTTCTTATACAATGTGTTTTAGAAAAGAAATTGGTTCTCATGGAGTAAGTGAAAAAGGTCTTTATAGAACTCATCAGTTTAATAAAGTAGAACAATTTATATTTTGCAGGCCAGAAGATTCTTATAAATATTATGATGAGATGATGAATAATTCAATAGAATTATTTAAAAAACTTGAAATTCCAACAAGAGTTTTAGAAATGTGTTCTGGAGATTTAGCAACATGGAAGGCAAAAAGTGCAGATTTAGAATCATTTCGGCCTACAACTAAAAATTATGAGGAGATTGGGTCGTTAACTAATTGTACTGATTATCAAGCAAGAAATTTGAATATAAAAATACTAAAACAAAATAATGAAAGAGTGTTTTGTCATACTTTGAATAATACAGTTGTTGCAACATCTCGAGCATTAATTGCAATAATTGAAAATAATCAACAAAAAGATGGGTCTGTAAAGATTCCAAAAGTTTTAATTCCTTATATGAATGGGAAGAAAAAGCTGGATGAAAGGAGGTAAAAATGGCAAAGAAAAAATTTGATTTTGGTGTGTTTAGAAGGAAAAAAGAAGCGAAATTAAATGCAGTTAAGTTTGGTTTAGCAGGAGGAATAACAACAGCAATTTGTGTTTTGTTTACATCATTGTTAGTTTGGATTAATTATGCTCCAATGTGGGTAGCATTAATTACTGATATCTATGGTTCTTTTGGATATGATGCAACAACTTTTTTTGGAACAGTTTTAGGAGTAATCTATAGTTTTATTGATGGATTCTTGTTGACGTGGATTTTTGCATTAATTTATAATAAATTACTTTAATTTTAGTAAGCTTTAAAAATAGATTTTTATAATGATAGTTATGCCTACGTGGTCTAATGGCTATGACACTAGCCTGTCGCGCTGGATACCCGGGTTCGATTCCCGGCGTGGGCGTATTTTGGGCGTTTAACAACGTTCTTATAATTATTTTGGAGTTAAAATGGGTAAATTAAGAAAATAGGAATATTGGTCTACACTATTTTTAGTTATTGCAATAGTTTTATCTCTTATAGCATATGTACTTTCTAATTTTAATCCTAGGATTTTTGGTATTTTTATTCTAATCTTTTTTGCAGCCTTATATCTTATTTCATATAATTTTCAAGATTGGTTATATGAAAAAGGAGAGCAAAAAATAACTTTTGATGAAGAAATAGCCAAATTGGAAAAAAATGATTTAATTTATCATCTTTCTTTCATAAATGGTGCCGGATTTGCATTCTTAATCCCTGGATTTATAGAAAATAGTAATTTATTTATTATAACTGGATTAATTTTTTTAATTGTGGGGAATATTTTATATTATCATTTTTATTTACCAAGACAGCAATTTTTAATAATTAAACGAAAAATTGAGATATCTACAAAGAAAAAATAGTCAAACTCCCAAAACACTATCGGCGTAGACATTATTCTAAAATATTAAATATCTCTATTTTTTAATTAAAGTATGAAAAAACAATGGTATGTTTATATCCTTGAATGTCAAGATGGTTCTTATTATACTGGTGTAACTAATGATTTAGATAAAAGAATGAAAATTCACGCAGAAGGAAAAGGAAGTAAATATGTTAATCAAAAAGGTTTCAAAAAATTACTCATTGCAACACCTTGTAAAAATAAATCAGATGCATGTAAAGCTGAATATCAAATAAAGAAACTTCCTAAAAATGAAAAATTAGATTGGTTTAATTAATCATCATCTTCACAATCATCAACTGTTAATTTCCATCTATTCTTTTCCCACTCTTTCCATTCTTTCTTATTTTTAGCTGAACAAGGATCACAATATTTTCTTTTAAATTTTGAACTTTGAGTTACTTCTACTTCTTTTTTACAACTCTTGCATTCTATAGTTACTTTTCTACTCATAGAATATAAAAAATTAATTACTACTTAACCTTTTCTAAAATCCAAACCAAAGACCTTTTAAAGTAATTTTTCAACATTATTATATTATTAATGTGTAAGTTCTTGGGCAATGTCCAAAAGGGCTTGTGACTCAAGAAGATATTTCTTGATATTTTATTAATACTGAAGATGAACAAATTTAAAGATTTAAAACTAAGTAAAGAATTACTAAAAGTAATAGAAGAATTAGGTTTTAATGAACCAACAGAAATTCAAGAAAAAGCAATTCCAATAGCTTTAGATGGATATGATATAATTGCAGGATCTTTTACAGGAAGCGGAAAAACTTTAGCATTTTCTGTTCCAATTATAGAAAAATTAAAGCCAGGTAAAAATGTTCAAGCATTAATTTTAACTCCAACTAGAGAACTAGCAGAACAAGTTGCAAATGCAATAAAAACATTTTCAAAAAATAAACTCAATATTTTATCTATTTACGGAGGAGTAAATATTGAAGCACAAATAAAAAAATTATCAAAAACAGATATTATTGTTGGAACACCCGGCAGAATTCTAGATCATATAAATAGAAGAACATTAAGATTAGATCATATTAAATTTCTTGTACTTGATGAAGTTGATAAAATGTTTGATATGGGTTTTCACAGAGATGTTGAAAAAATTATAAAAGATTGCCCTAAACAAAGACAAACAATGCTTTTTTCAGCAACAATATCATCCGATGTTGATCATTTAGCAAAAAAATACACAAAAGATGCAAAAGAAATTGCAGTTAATTCATATGTGGATACATCAAAACTAAAACAAATTTTTTATGATGTTCCAAATCAAATAAAATTCTCATTACTTGTTCATTTGTTAAAAAAAGATAAATCTGATTTAGCAATGGTATTTTGTAATACAAGAAGAAATGTAGATTTTGTTGCAAATAACCTTTCAAGATTAGGAATTAATTCAAAAGCTATTCATGGTGGACTTTCACAAAACAATAGACTTAGAGTTTTAGATCAATTCCATGGTAAAGGTATTAAAGTTCTTATTTGTACAGATGTTGCTGCAAGAGGTTTAGATATAAGAGGAGTAAGTCATGTTTACAATTATGATATTCCAAGTTCAAGTAAAGATTATATTCATAGAATCGGAAGAACTGCAAGAGCTGGAAAAGAGGGCATTGCAGTAAGTATTTTATGTAGTCGGGATTATGAAAATTTCTCTAGTGTACTAGAAGACAAATCTATTGCAATTAAACGAGAAGAATTACCTTTTGTAGAGGTTGTAAAAATAAATACTTTTGCAGGAAAAAGAAATACTGGAAGATTTAATCGAGATAATAGATTTAAGAGAAATAATCAGTCTAATAGGCATGGAAGTTCTAGAAGGAAGATTAGAGCACACTCTTTTTAAATTATTTATTAAGAATTTTTAGTTTTGGGAGTAAATTTATATAATAAAATTTCTAGATAAAATAACATGGGAATCTTTGATTTTCTTAAAAAAATATTTGAGACAGACAATGTTGAAGAAATTGTTATAGAAAAACTTGATTTTTTTGAAATTGAAAGTTGGATTGAAAGGAAAATAAGGGAAAATGAAATTAAAGAAAAAGAGATACTTTCTGTAGTTAAAAAGAAAATTGAGGTTTTTATTAAGGAGTTTAGAGAGAAAATAGTAATTTTAGAGAATTTTGATATTAAAGCAAAAAAGGAGAAAGACCATCTTAAAAATATTGTAGCTGAAAGCAGAGAGAAATATATAGAATCTGTAGAAGACTTAATTGAAAGATTGAGTGACTTAAAAGAACTTAAACTAGAGAAATTTATTGAGAAGATAAATAAGATATTCTTTGATTTTAATAAAAGTTCATTTAAAAATTATGAAAGAGCTACAATTTTAATTGGAAAAGAAATGGCAAATATAAAAGAAAGCCTAAAAGTTTTTTCTAAAGATTTATTGAAGACATTTGAAGAAAGTAAATCAATTATAGATTTTTTTAGAAATATCTTAATAATTAAAGAAAAATTAAATACAATTACTCTAATTGATAAAACTCTAGAAAGGATTAGTGAAAAAAAGTTAAATTTGAATAAAGAAATAAGTGAGAAAGAAAAAGAAAATAGAATTTTAAAAGAAAATTTAGAAGAAGTTAAAACTAGTAATGTCTATTTAGAAAACTTAGCTAAACAGGATAAGATTAAATTTCTTAGAGAAGAGTTAAAAAAAGATATTTTTGAATTTAGACAGCTTCTTGATTTTAAGGCTTTAGCTAGTTTCTTTCGTATAAACCCGGAACAAATGAGAATGGTTAAAGACCATAGAGAAAATTTTCAACTAAATTTTGAAAAAGATAATGGGAAAGTTATAATTGAGTTATTAGATGAAGCAAAATTAAGTAATGATATAATTTTTAAAAAAATAAAGCAAATCCGAGCTAAAGTAGAAGAAACAGAAAATAATAAAAAAAATCTAAAAGAAGATGAAAGTCAAAAAGTATATCTTAAAATAAAAGAAGTTATTATTGAAATTGATAACTTGAAAATAGAAAAAGTTAAAGAAGAAAAAAGAGATGAAAAACTAAAAACAAGTAAAGAAGAATTAATTAGTATATTAAAACAAAAGCTAGCTAAATTAAATGTAGAGGTTGTTTAAATCTAAAGTGGGCGTTTATTTTATAAACCTTTAAATTGTTAATAAAATAAAAATGAAGAAGAAAAGATTAAAGAAAAACAAGAAAAGGGCAATGGAAAGAAGGCAAAGAGGTCAAAAAAAGAGTACAAAAAAATAATTATTAGTTAACTATTATAATAAAGTATCTTATATTACTAATTTTCAGTATAAAAACATTATGGTCTATAAAACGTCGCTTGAGAGTGAGACAAAAGCTTTAAAAGAGAAAGTGCTTTAATATTTTTACTTAAATTAAATTGAGGTTAAAAAAATATGGAAGAAAACGAACAAGAACAAACTTCAGCAACTGAAGAAACTTCTACTGAGGAAGCGCCTGCTGCACCAGAAGAACCTGCAGCTGAAGCAGAATCAGAAGAAGCAACAGAAGCTACTGAATCTGAAGAACCAGCAGCTGAAGCAGAATCAGAAGAAGCAACAGAAGCTACTGAATCTGAAGAACCAGCTTCTGAATAAAATTAATTTTTTATTTTTATTTATTATCAACAGATTTATATATTATTATATAAATTAAGTCAATATGGGATGGGGAAAATTTCTTAGTTTTATCTTTATTTTATTTTCTATTTCTTTACTTGTCTTTTACTGGTTTATTCCATTTAATTCAGTTGAATTTGGAATAAAATCTAAAGATTCTAATTTTAATATAGGTAATTCTAGCACAAAAGATATGCAATTTTATGATAATATGAGGTATCCTAGTAAAGAAATTAGTTATAAAATTTATGAATGTCCTTTACAAAAAAAAGAAAATATGAATGAGGCATTTGAGATAGTTTCAAACATAAGTATCTTAGAGTTTTATTCCGTAGATTCTAAAGAAGATATTTCTGTTACTTGTGATAGTAAAAATAAAATTAAAGAAGGATTATTTATTGCAGGTGAAGGAGGACCAACAAATATCACTAAAACAGATAAATTTAATGTTATTTCTCATGGAAGTATTTTATTAATAAAAAAATCTTTATGTAGTAAACCAAATGTTGCAATTCATGAAGTCTTTCATACACTAGGATTTGATCACTCTAAAAATCCTAGAAATATTATGTATAATGTTAGTCGATGCAATCAAGTTATTGGAAATGATACAATTAATTTAATAAATGAACTTTATTCTAGTCCAAGTTATTCTGATTTAGATTTTGAAAATGTATCTGCAAAGATGAATGGAAGATATTTAGATATTGATATGAGTATTAGAAACAATGGACTTAAAGAATCAGAAGATACTAAAATCATAGTTTATGTTGATAAAAAACAAATAAAAGAAATTAATTTAGAATCTATGGAAGTTGGATTTGGACGAGTAATTACTTTTACTAATATTTGGGTTTCAAAAATAAATGTTGAGAAAATAGAATTTCTCATAAATTCTAGTTTTAATGAATTGGAAAAAGAGAATAACAGAGTTATCTTGGAAATAAAAAAATAAATAAATAGAAAAAAATAAATAAATTAGTTATCAAGTTCTAGATCGTCAATCTCATTTTCGATGGGGTCATCATCATCCTCATCAAAAATCTCTTTTAGATCTTCGTTCATTTTTTAACCTCATTTTTTATAGCCATTTTATGACTTGTTTTTTAAAAAGAAAGTTAGTTTTTAAAGATTTCTATAAATGAAGATAATAAAATTATCTTGATATAAACTTAATAATGATAAACTTTTTAGTAATATTTATAACCTATTAAATTATTATATTATAGATGGAAAAAGAACAAAATACAACAAGAAACATGACTATAATTTGAATAGTTGTGGCAGTAATAATAGTTCTAGTTGTTGTAATGATTACTTTTAAAAAAGATACACCAGAAATAATAGAAATTAAAAAGTTAACAATAGATGATATAAAATATCTTAGTTATTCTATAGAAAATGAAGAGTTTGTAAAAGACAACTGTGCTGCAATAAGAGTTAATAGATGTGATGTTTTAGGAGAAGAATATAAAGGGACTGAATGTTGGTTTAATAATATTAATTTTAAATATGAAATTAGTGGAATGTTACAAGATGGTGTTAAATGTCAAGCTAGTTCAAGAGATATTCCATTAGGAATTAGAAATTATGATAATGGCATTACAATTGAATATGAACAAAGTTTTTCAAAAGTTGAAGGAGATACAAATACGCTTACATTTCAAACAGATATAAGAAAAGGAGAAGCAGTTAGTATTTGTTGTGAATTTGATGGTAAAAGTAGTTGTTTTTCTCCTGTACAAGTTAATAGTATTTGTTAAAATTCTTTAATTTCTCTTCTTTAATTATCTACTTTTGGATTTGGATTCATCAATAATTTCTTGCACTATCTTTGCATCATCACCTAGAAAATTAGACAACTCTTTTCTTTTTTTATCTAAATTTAATGATTCAATTGTCTTACAAAGCTTTTTTCCTTCATCTTCTGCATTTTGTTCAGAGTCAAAAACTGGTTCTGATGTTATGTGAGGCCTATATTTATCCCTAATTATACTATAAATTTCAAAACCATATTTTTTATTCTCTCCTTGATATACTGCTACTTCAGCTTTGTTTTCTTGAATAGTTAGAGCTGTTAATAATGAAACCATGATTTTTATTTAATCTACACCTTTTTAAATATTAAGGCGATAGAATAAACAATCACCTAATTGTTTAGAATAAATCCTTCCACCCGGATTCGAACCGGGGATCTCTCGGGTACTGCTTCTTGAC
>CEPX01085515.1_pt1 | contig 16525 bp, 23 predicted proteins | sample 361361 | NCBI WGS metagenome assembly CEPX01 (sample SAMEA2619974, study PRJEB7988) | marine metagenome | biome: marine biome (ENVO:00000447); feature: mesopelagic zone (ENVO:00000213) & marine oxygen minimum zone (ENVO:01000065); material: "saline water (ENVO:00002010), including plankton... | reverse complement strand
GAGAAGATATAATCGCTTTGCGATTATAAATACGCCGCCACTCGGGGCAGCACCTTTTTGACCATTTCTTACGGCGTCTAAAGTATTTTACCGTATTTTATGGTTAATATTGCTTTTCAAAGGTCGATTTAGTATTTATATTTTGTGGGCATCTAAATCCATCGTTATAGAAAAGTATTTAAAGAAATCCTTGCTTGCAGATCTCGAGAGGTGCCAGAGAAGATATGATATCTGATGCTTCTCATATGGCTTCTTGACACTAATAGAAAAGAAAAAATGGATCATATTAAATTAAAGAAAATTGATATGAGGATATTGAATGAATTAAAAAAGAATTCAAAGATTTCTAGAGTTGATCTAGCTCATAAACTTAAAACTAGTGCAAACAATGTGGTAAAAAGGATTAGAAATTTAAAAAGTTCTGGAATAATTCAAAGATTTTATCCCATTTTAGATTTAAATAAATTGGGTTATACAGAATATACGTTTATATCGAGAATAGATCCTTCATATGATAAAGAAATAGAAAAGTTCATAGAATTTACAAAAAAAGATCCTAGATTTATTATTGTTATCAAGGCTGTTGGCTATGTCAACTTATATTACGCATTTCTAGCTAAAGATAAAAAAGAATTAGAAGATATTCAACATGAAATACATAGCATTCTTGGAAAGGGAATTTTAGAAACTCATAAGATTGAAGTTGAGAATATGATTAGCTGATTAATTTCCTAAGATTTTTAAATTTATAGATTAGGCCTATTCCGCTCATGAGGAATGCAAATCCATTTAACAGAATAAAAATAATATCTTTAATGTAAATTGCATAAAGTAAAAGGGATAATGATCCTACCGCATAGAGTAGATTAAATTTGAAGTTGAGATTATTTTTTTTCTTTTTGATTATCTCCCACGTTTCTGGAATCCAGCCCAGTGCTATTAATACTAACCCTAAAACACCTAAATATTGTAAATATTCTGACACCATCTTTTCTATAGTTAAGGAAGAGAGGTTTTTAAATTAAATCTATAAATGCTCCTTTGTTATATCTTCTTCATCCTCAACAAATTAGCATTACTAACAACAGTAATACTTGACAACGCCATCGCAATCTCAGCTATAACTGGATGCAAGACTCCTCCAATAGCCAAAGGAATAGCTATAATATTATAAGCAAAAGCCCAAAATAAATTTTGTTTTATCTTACCAAATGTAGCCTTAGACAATACAATAGCTTGAGGCACTCCCCTCAATGAACCCTTAGCCAACACAATATCGCCTGCCTCTATGGCAATATCTGTCCCAGTTCCCATTGCAATCCCTACGTTACTCTCCTTAAGAGCAGGAGCATCATTAATACCATCCCCTACAAATGCGACCATACCTCTCTTCTTCAACTCTTTAACTTTCTTAGATTTATCTTCTGGCAATACTCCTGCAATAACCTCACTAATACCAACTTGCTTAGCTATGGCCTTTGCCGTCCTTTCATTATCGCCAGTAATCATAACTGTTCTATATCCTTTCTTTCTCAAATAACTGATAACCTTCTTAGACTCCTCTTTTAATGTATCTGCAACAGCAATAGCTCCAATTACTTTCCCAGCTTCTGCAACTATCATAGTAGTCTTGCCACCATTTTCATAACCTTCAACAACATTTTTAATACTATCTAATTTTATCTTATTATCCTTCATCAAAACAGCATTACCAATTAATATCTTTTTACCATTTATCTTTCCTTCAACGCCCTTGCCCCTAATTATCTTAAAACCAGTTACTTTCTTATAGCTCTTCAATCCAGCATGATCAACAATAGCTTTTCCAACAGGATGCTCGCTTAACTTTTCCAAAGATGCAGCCTTTTCAATCAACAACTTTTCATTTTTCTTATCAATAGAATAAACGTCTGTAACCTCCGGAGTTCCCTTAGTTATTGTCCCAGTCTTATCAAATACTATTGTTTTAATTTCTTTCATAGTCTGAATAGCTTCTCCCTTTCTAATTAAAATTCCTCGTTTAGCTCCCATCCCACTTCCAACCATTAAAGCTATAGGGGTAGCTAGCCCCAGTGAACAGGGGCATGCAATGACTAAGACTGCAATTCCAACCCCAATCGATCTACTCCAATCTCTAGTAAAATAAAGCCATCCAATTAGGCTAACCAAGGCAACTACTAAGATCACTGGAACAAAAACTCTGGTTACCTGATCAGCAACTTTTTGTATCGGAACCTTTGTTCCTTGAGCTTCTTCAACCAGCTCAATTATATGTGCCAAGAAAGTATCATCTCCAACTTTTGTAACTTTAACATATAAAACGCCATCTTGGTTTATTGTGGCTCCAATAACATTACTCCCTTTAACCTTATCATTAGGAATACTCTCTCCAGTAACCATACTCTCATCAACCGTGCTTTCTCCCTTTGTAACAATACCATCAGCAGGGATCTTCTCTCCAGGTTTAATCATTAATATATCATCAACTTTTACCTCTTCAATAGGTATTTCAATTTCCTCATTACCTCTAACAACTCTTGCTTTCTTAGCCCCTAATTCTAATAGCTTTCTAATCTCACTACTCGCCTTCCCTTTAGCCTTAGCTTCAATAAATTTCCCTGTAATAAATATTGTCATAATCATACTACTTACTCCAGAAAAATCTTCAGTAAGTCCAAGGTATGCTGTGAATCCTGTAAGATAAGCTATAACTGTGCCCATCGCTATCAACGAATCCATATTAAAATAGAAAGTAAAAAATCCCCTAGCACCAGATTTTATAGTGCTCCATCCAATTATGAATATTACTGGAAAACCTAAAATCAATAATGCGATTGGCATAAATTTCATAGGAACAATAAAAACTTTAAATATCATTCCAGAATACATAATTAACATTATGGGTATGGTTAAAGACCAAGCCCAAACTAACTTAGTCTTCCAAACCCTAATTTCTTTCTCTTCCATAGATTCTTCTTTTCTCATTTTCACATTTCCGTCTAATATTTCTTAAATTACGTTCCCTCTAAAAAGGAAATTAATAATTACTTTACTGCAACTACCTTGTATCCCACTTCAGCAATAGCCTTTTTCAAGCTATCCTCAGAAACAGAATCATCTGCCTGAACAATAGCCTTATTGGTCATGGCACTAACACTAACTGAATCAATGCCAGATAACTTACCAATAGCCTTCTCTATATTACCTGCACAGGATCCGCAGTGCATTCCTTCTATAGTTAATTTTATTTTTTTCATTTTTTCTGTATTTCATTTTCTAGAGCCCCCTTTCATTAAATAATAAGCTAAACCTAAGATAACTATGAGAAAAATAACTATAGCAACAGCAAAATTATTTCCCGTACTCTGAGCTACATCTACAACTTGTTCTGTACCCTCATGATGAGCACCTACTAAGGGCAATAAAAATAAACCAAATAACTTCTTCATTTAGGTATCTCCTTTATTGCATATTTAATTATATCAATATTACAAGCTTTATTCTTTCTACAAAAATCCTCGCATTCACAAGCTTTTTTCTTATCTTTATAAACTATTTCGCAAGCCTCACAATAATAACAATTTTCTTTTTCCTTAACCATCTTTATCCTCCTTCATCCCCCTCAATATATGAATACAATTTCCAGCCATATGTTTCTCTATAATCTCCATCAAAGGCTTTATAGTTTCCAAATTCAAACTATATTCTCTAAACTTCCCATCTACTTCACTTATGACAAACCCACATTCCTTCAATCTTTTCAAATTATGTGAAACTGCAGTTTGATCTATTTTCAATTCATCTATAAGTTGGCTAACAGTCATCTTCTTTTTCTTCAATAAATTTATTATTCTAAGTCTAGGTTCACTAACTAATGTTCCAAAAAAGATCTTATAAGATTCATAAAGCTCCTGCTCGCTAAATCCTTCATCACAGCATTCCTTTAATATGTTTTTATTTATCATATGACAATAGAATACATATATGGTATTTAAATATATCTGTTATTAACCACACTATTTTATTTTTTCAGTCTGTACAATCCATACCCCAACAATGCAATGACTAACAATTGAATTTCTACTCCTTGAAAAGGTAAGGATCCAAAAGAAAAAGAAACGCTGAATAATCCTAATACAATTGGAAACAATCCTCCAACACATAATGGGCAAATTCCAACAGCTACACCTCCAACCATTCCAGCACCAACCAACTTAGATTCATCCCCACATTCCTTCTTCAATTTATAATTTCTATATAGGTAACAACTATTTATTCCAATTAAAATAGCAATCAGTAAACTAAGAAAAATAGAAAACCCCAACTTATACCAATTAACAGTTTCTGCATATAATAATGCTGTTCTAAAAGTAGTATCAAAATCACTTAAGAAATATAAAAGAATACTATAAAGTAAAACTACAAAAATAAAAATTCCTAAATAAGGTTTCTTAGATATAAACCACATTTTATTTAACAACTAGTTTTCCTAAGCCCATCCCCATACTACAGCTAAATGTAAAGGTACCCTTTTTATTAGGTACAAATTCTACATAATCTGATGGTTTAGCTAAATATTTTCTAACGCCAAATTCTCTTAAAGAAAAATCCCTGTAGCATCCATAAGCACTATCATCCATGCTAAGTCTAACTTTCTTTCCAGCATCAACAGTAACTGTGTCTGGAAAATAGTTATTATTTTTCATTCCCAATACCACTTCTTGTACTTGTCCTCCAGCGGCAACCACATTTCCAGTAACAGCCACCTGAGAACTAGTTCCAGAACCCAACATAAAATGCCCTCCAACTAGAACTATAACAACTAATGCCAACATTTCTAAAGTTGATTTTTTCATTTCTATTTAAATAATCCTCCTTTCATTTAATTCGATTCTCATTGTATTTTAATCCCTCTAACTTCTAATGGATTGAAATGCTTGAGAATCGATACATCGATTCTCATTGGAACAATACACTCCTAGGTCCAAAGACGATCATCCAAGTTGTTGCAAAAGTCAACAAAAAGCTAAAGGTAATTGTAAACATATTATCTTCATTATGAATCCTTTCTTCATTTAAAGTTTCTTTAAATAACATGTAATTCAATCCAATTAAAATGGTACCGCAAATTACAAACATAATCACTCCTGCATACAAAAGATTATCATTATACATCATAACCGCAGTCATCGCCCCCATTAAACCTCCCATAAACCCTGCCATCATTCCTTCCATAGCACCCATCACGCCACCATAGTGCCCATTCCAAACCCCTAATAAAATTCCAACAGCCATTCCAAAAACTCCTCCCCAAAACATCCCATTAGTTGCACCCACATAAAATCCAATAAGGAATCCAATCATCATCCCAATAGTCATTCCAATCATCATACTAGTCATGCAAGGAAATTTCTTAAATGCTCTAACTTGCCTTATAGAAGGCAGAACAATCGCATAACTCAAAATAGAGAAAAATATGAAATAACCATACTTAGGCACAAAATCATCAATATATCTCAAATTAATATAATATAAAATTCCAAGTGTAATAAATGAGGTTACTAGTGAAAGAATAATTGTTCTAACTAGTTCTCCTTCAACACCATCTCCGCTCAATGATTTTTTGAATTCTTTGACTGACATTGGTAAATGATAGTTAAATACCTATATAAATTCTATTGTGAAACTAGTTTCAGATTTAATTTACTTTTAGTATGCTAAGCATTCCTGCCTCCGCATGTTCCAATATATGGCAATGAAAAACCCATTCGCCATTTTCTTCTGCAACGAAAACTATATCAACCTCCTCATTACTACTAACCATAACGGTATCTTTCCATCCAAAATTTTCTTGTAATCTACCATTTCTCGCCAAAACAACAAACTTTTGTCCATGCAAATGCATAGGATGTGGTTGTCCCTGCAAGTTTTTCAGCCTGATTTTAACAATTTCTCCTTCATTAACTTCAAAAATCTCAGTAGTATCTGGAAAATACTTCTTATTTATAGACCAGATTAATTCTCTATATTCATTAACAAACCCTTCCAACTCCATATCAATATCTGGATCCCTATTATAAACCTCACTAATTAAAAAAGGAGGTTCAAATTTATAATCATCATTAAATTCCTTGATATTATTAGGATCACTAAAACTTAATTGTGCCAAACTAGTCGTTCCCCTAGAAGTAAAATGGCTCATAATTAAATTCCTCTTCAATGTATTTAGGTGTTAGTCCTTCCTTCCAATCATTATACTTTGTAATATGATTGTATAAATCTTTCTTCATAAAAATGGGCATCAAAATACTTATTTAAGTATTTATATGATATCGATGCTGAAAATACGCCGCCACTCGGAGAGTGGACGGAGTGAAACTGATATAATTTTAAATCTTTCTAATATTTAATTCCGGTTGTTAAGCACCAAATATTATCCCGAAACTCCCCATAATTAGCAAGAATAAAATAAAAACAAATAAAAACACCCACCAAGAAAAACCCTGTTCAAGAGGATTTCTGAGATTGAATGGGAATTGATTGTAATTCATAATACAATATATAATTTACCCCTTATAAATTGTTCACTTTAGATGATATATGGTATCGATGCCGAAAATACGCCGCCACTCTGCTTTAATCAATCTGTTTAAAGCCGTACCAATAGTTTCATATCGGTGCAATCTCTTTATTATTTTGCTGAACTTCAACACCTAAGGCATTACTCTTAGCCAAACTCCAATCAAGCTGCATAAGTTTCTTTATGAAAGGATGTTCTATGTTAAGCTGGAAGTAATCACTTTTGCCAACCTTTCTAGTAAATATAAGCATCTTATTTTCAACCAACTTAGGAAAATAAACTTTGAAGGAATTATAACTAACATTAGCCCCTCTAGCAATTTCAGTCATAGGAAAATCAAAAAAATGATTATCTATTAAGAAGTCCATAACTCTAAGCTGAGGAGTATCTCCGAAGTATTCTAAAAATAATGAGGGGTTTTCTTTTGTTTCCATGTAACTAACTAAGTCCCTTAGTATTTAAATGTTTCTATCTAACTATATATATTTCACCAATAGAAACATTTAAAATCTATTATTCTATATAAACTTATGGCGAATCTAGATTTAGAGAAAGCTCAGATTATGTTTAAATTAAATCGTAAAAATAATTGGGGGGCTAAATACGATCGATTAGAACATTTTAAGAGATTTCATAATCTAGATAAATGTGTTAAGGAACTATTGAAAGATGGTTGGATAATTATAAAGAAAAAGCCTCAATATACTGGTATGTCATTGGATACAAAATATAAGAAAGAGATTATTGAATTTATTGCTGAGCAGATGCCTCAGTATAGAGAGAGTTTGAAGTGATTGTCAGCCTCGCTTCGCTCGGCTATTTTGCAGGATTTATTTCTTAGCTAATTTCCAAACCTGATTAAAAACCTGTCTAAATGTTGATGCAAACACTTCATCTTCAATTAAAAACCCACGCGGAACCTTCTTTGTTATATACTGAATAAAGAATTTATTTCCAATTATTCCCCATTCTGCTTCATTTTCTAATTTAGCAAATCTTACTTCAGCTAATTGTTTTTTTCTCTTCTTTGCAACCTCACTTTCTTCAACGGGATAAATAATTTTATATTTTATACCATTCTTAACACGAACTTTATGGAAATCTTCATATAATCCCAACATTGATTCATATGCTTTCTTTATTCCCGTATACATTAAGATAGTTTCATTCTTAGGCAAATTTTTAAGTTCTTCTTTTAATCCGACCCATATTGAGTGAACCCCCGAAATACCTTCAAAATATTTATACTTTGATAACGATTCTTTTTCAGCATGAATATCTTTTAGACTATTAACAAGATTCTCAATCTCTATACCTTGTTCAGCTATCTCCTTCTGTTTCTCAATAAATCTATTTTTAATTATTTCGGGATTTGAAGGCATGAACACCTTTACGTTATTTTGAATTCTATAAGTTGCAAATCCATTTTTAATTAATGAGTCAAATATTGGATATATATTTGAACTTGCTATTTTAGATTTTTTACATATAGATCCAATCTGAGATTCCTTCAATTCTATTAAGGCTAGATAAACTCTAGCTTCAGGTTTTGTTAACCCAATTTTCTCAAGACTATTGATATATTTATTATCCATATTGCTATTATATTGCATAGTAGTGAATATATAAAAGTATGTATTTTCTGAGAATTTTACAAAGGGGCAGCAAAAACTGCCAATTGATAAATAAAATGAAAGAAAAACCTATGCCTCTAAGAGAAGAATGGGAAAACCGTTGTTACAAAGACTGGCTCCCTATAAGTAAAATATGTAAATCAGATTTAGAAGGATTAAGTATGGATGATAAACTAGCTATTAGAATAGCCTTTTTAACAGACAAAACTTGGATATCTAAAAATAGGCCTCATTGCGGTTTCTCAAAAAAAAATGAACATTATACATGGGATTTGGGATGTCAATATGCAAGTTGGAATAATGCTCAAAAAAAGATGTTTAATCATTTTTCACCTGAATTAACTCTTCGCGAAGAATTAATACTAGATCAAATGGGGATGATGGAAAATTATGGTCTAAATAAGGTAGTAACTACCCTATATTGCCAAAAAGGAGAAGGGTTTCAAGAATTTATTAGGGATCCAAATCCTCCTCCAAAAGACATGGATAATAAAGAGTTACTTTCTGAAGCTCTTTCTAATAGATATAAGCCTTTGAGGCTAGATTTAAGAGAACATTTAATGAATAGATTAATCAAAATTTTTGAAAGAAAATACAAAGATGATCCCAATGAACTTAGACAATACTTTAACACTCCTACTGCAATTCGAGAAGTTTCACTCGCAGATGAAGTGGAAGGAAATATTTATTTCCATTATGATTCAGAAGAACAATCACAATCTGGTTGTCCCATTAAATTAGGAAGACTATATTTAGAGGGAATTGCATCAACTGCTTACTATCATCTTACTAGAGATATTATTCCGCTACAAAAACCATATTTTGGAGGAATATGTGCAATAATTGATGAAAAAGATATCCCTGAGGGATTCACATTTCAAGGAGATCAATTTATTTATGCAAGTTTTAATACCGAAGAATCAAATATGCGTCAGCAATTTAAGGAATATATTGATAATAATACAAATTAAAGCTAACCATCGAAAGCCTGTTCATATTAGGGATAATGAAGGAATGTTACAAGGGAAAATAATAAAGATTTAACCTCCCCTTTTATTTACCCATTTTCCAAAGCATCTCAAAATAAGCAATATAGCTCTCAGCAATTTTCTTATTCTTAATTACAATACACAAGGGCTTATCTCCAAATAAAATTGTGGATACGTAATCCTTACTCAAATCAACCAAAACAGGTGTCCTAATAATCTTAGGAAGAATTCTAACTTCTGTAAATGGAGTTTTCTTTCTCATATTAACCCATTCCTCAGAAAAATCATGATTGTACAAAATCTTGCAATGGACTCCTTTTTTTACTCTTCTTTCATGCCATTCCTTAAAGTACGGGGCTAGGAGATCATTTGACTCCTTTGGAGCACCCATAATATAAAATGTGTCTCCTTTGCTTAACTTGTCCAAAATCATTTCAGTAAATGTCTTTATACCCTTTATCCCTTGTAAAATCTCAGCTTCCTGAATAGGCTCTGCAAATTTTCTTATCTCATTTAACTCAGGTAATATATTTTCAACCTCGCTAATCTCGTCTTTTTTCTCTTCGATTAACTCTTTTAATCTAGAGGGATCTTTTGCTTCAAATGTTCTTCTATTATTCTCTATTACAACACCCACTAAGCCTTTCTTATTTAGTCTATCTAAAATATCATATATCTTTGAATTAGAGACTTTAGCTTCTTTAATGATCTCTCCAATGGTTGATTTATTTATCCTTAGTAGAGTTAAATAAACCCTACTTTCAGCATTAGTTAATCCAATTTTCTCTAGTATAGTATCTTTCATAATTATTCTTAGAATTTTGCCTTTTTAAATATATCGCCCTCCCGTGAGGAGATTATATTTAAGTACCGATATTTAGCCGAATTATTATGGATAGTATAAATTATACGTATGTAAGAGAAAGCCTAGAGCAATATATAGAAAATGTTGCTGGAGAGAAAGGAGTAGTTATTGGCCTAAGTGGAGGCATAGACTCTTCAGTAGCTTGTGTTTTGGCTAAGAATGCATTAGGGTCTGATAAGGTTAAAGGAATAATCTTAGATAACTCTAAATTTTCAAGAGAAGTTGGTCTTAGCAGTGCTGAGCAATTTGCATTAGATCAAGGTATTGAAATTCAAAAAGTAGATGTGCAAAAGATAAGAGGATCAATTTTAGATACTCTACCAATTAATCCTAATGATACCATACCTGTAGCAACTATAGACGTTAGACTCTGTGATCTTTATCTTAGAACCTACGCCTCATTGGAAAATAAGATCTATCTTGGAACAATTAATGCATCAGAGAGACTTTGTGGGTGGTTTCCAAAGGGAGGCCTTACGGGAGATTATGACTTGCTAGGAGGTTTACTTAAAGAGCAAATTAAATATCTTGGGAGAGAAATGGGATTAGACCACCTACTTCCAACAGTTTCTCAAGAAGCAAAAGATATCTGTAGCGGGTGTGGAGAACTTCCTGAGTTTGAGGGAATACCTTACAAAACTCTAGATGAGGTTCTATATATTATAGACACAACAAAATCACAAAGTAGGATAAAAGAAAAACTATCCGATAAAAATATCTCTGAAGAGATTTACCAAAAGATAAGATCAAGAGTAAAAGAAACTAAACACAAACGAGATGTTTTCCCCGATTTTCCAAAAATAAATATTTCTTATTAAATAAAAATGAAAGATATTACAAAACAAACTTTAGAAGAAATTAACAAGAGATTCAATACAGAAAATGGATTTATTGTTAGTGATGAAAATCTAGTTTATTGTCCGCAAGTAAATGGCGTCACTAACCTTTGCTTAAATGATTTAGGATTTAGAGAAGAAGCACAGAATAATTCTAGAAAATTTCTTGACTCTCCTTCTTTTGATGATAGATCCGGTTTATTTTATAGAGAAGTTGATTTACAAGGAAAAATTGTTAATCCTGCCTTTAGCACATGTAAAAATGCCATGTTTTCATTAGGTTTATTATCAATCGGATTTACAGATGAAGCTACTGAAATTTTGGACAAATTAAAATCATCTTCCCTATATCAAGATGGTAGGAGATTATATGGATTAGATTATGATTCGCTAACTAATAATGTAAATCCTTTATTGATAACCCATAGTAATCTTAGTGTTGCACTTGCAAATATATCAATTGGTAGGAATAATGAGGCAAGGGAAATTATTGGTAATCTAGAGGATAAAAGGTATAATCAAGATGAGGGATTATTTGATAGTCAGGATTGCAGAAATGATGATTATGATAAGAAATTTTTTGTTGACGATCAAGCGTTAGCAATTTTAGTTTATGAAAGGTTATCTGAAACACATAAAGCAGAAAATTTGGCAAAATCTGTATTAAATAGTCCATTGTATGATTCTAAATCAGGCTTGTTTAATCGTAGTTTTTCTAGGAGAGGGACTGATACAACAAAATCAACATACAAAAACGGACTGATAGCTCAAGCATTTGGAAAGTTGGGATATTCTGAAGAATTAAAGGGTATTCAAGAAGGTTTAATAAGAGAATTATATGACCCTAATGAAAGATTGTTTAATCACTCTTCAAGAGATAAGACTAAAATTCCCGACAATTCTGCATTGGCATTAGTGGCTCTGGAATATAGGGTTTGAACAAACCATCTTTATTACCTAATATCCTTACTATTTCTCATGGTAAAAATAATTAAAATCAGAAAAATCAAATACCTTAATAAAACTAACAAAGGTAATACACATCCAAGAACTCTAAATCAGATAAGAGCAGCAACATATAATATGATTATGAATAATCCTATGAAGAGGCCTTTAAATCGTGTAAATCAATCACAAAGAATGATGGATAATCAACTGTGGAAACTGAGAAAAAACAAAATAATCAAACAGCAACCTTGCCGTCAGTTGGCGTCAATAAAAGGCAAGAATTAAGCACATAATATTAGATCATGATAATCCTGATTTTGTGGTCATATCTCCGATGAGGTGTCCAATATGTCCTATAAATAAGGCAGTTAAATGAAACCACATCTCAGACTTGATAAAACCCATAGATAATGTAAAAGGGATAATTACAAGTAAAGTTATTATGAAAAATCTCTTAGAATGTAAGAACTGGCGGTGAAATGGCGAGGGAGTTTCTATTTTATCTACTAGAAGACTACCGATAAGATAAAAGGGCAAATATTTGAATATTAATCTGAGAGAGACTTGACTAACATATTGTTCATAAAGGAAAATCCCAAATAACAATAAAACTATTGAGAGCACAATGTGTCCCTTACGTGAGAGAGCTTTCTTATTCATCTTGCATTTATCGCCAAAACTGCTCAGCAGTTTTGGATTAAACAAAGCCCCTTAGCTAGGTAATAAGGGTGGTAGTTGTGGAGGTAGGCTAAGGGGCTGGATCTATCTCTTCTTTCATACTATAACCTCTATTTATCATAAAATCACCAAATCCCTCTCTTTCTTCTTTTGGTATCTCTGAAAATTCCTTTGCGAGTCTATCTATTAGTTGATTATCTTCAATATCAGTAAAATCTCTTACATGTCCAACAAAATTCTTATAAAGTTCCTCCTTCTGATTCTGATCTTGCTCTATATTTTTCTCTTCTTCTAATCTCCTCTCTTCTTTTTCTTTCCTTGCTTTTTCTAATAAATCATTGTAATGATCTACTTCTTCTTGAGCATTATCTCTCTTTTTAGAAGCCTCTTTCTTTCTAGACCCTATATAATCTTCATCCAATCCTTCTCCACTTTCCTTTCTATGATAATCATCTACAGCATCTCTGAATATTTTTGATTTATTAAAATCTGGATCGTTTCTTTTAATTTCGTCTAATTTCCTTCTAGTTTCATCATCTACATATATATTTGCCATTTTATGTTCATATAGTCTGATCATATGGGCATGTCCATATGACTATATTGTTTGATCTTTGTCCTCTGTTTATTATTTTATTTATTATGTCTATATACTATACATACTTACATCTTCTCTTGATTTAGTTTAATTCCTCTGAACTTGACTATTTCAATAAGATTAAACTCATTCAAAATAAACAAACATTCCCAGCACTCTGCTTTTGTTATACAAAAATTTCTACATAGTTTCTCAAAAACAACTGGAAACGGAATATAATCCTGTTTAGAACAACCTTTAATTTCTTCTTCAGCCTCCTTCAATCTTAGAAGTAGTTTTGTATACAATCCTCGTGGTTTATTAGTAATAATATCTTGTATCATATTGCTGGATCAGGAAGGGTTTAGTTGTTTTTGCCCTTCCTTTTTCTCATATTTATTATAATTTGCCATTTTCTAATAGCTGGTTTAATTTCTCAATAGAAGCAAAATCTTTATTTTTTAGTAATCTCTTTTTAATCTTCTTTATAGCTGAATTTTTGGCTTCTTCTTTTATAATTAAAAGGTTGTTTTTTTGCATGAAATAAATAGAATAAAAAAGTTTATAAACTATGCAGGTTAAACTATATCTAAGTCATATAAATATAAGGTATATATGACATACAAAAATGAAGACAAAATTACCAAAAAGGAAAGGAGTAGCAAAAAATAAAATAATGAAAGAATTATCAGAATCGTCAAAGAATATTTATGAAATTGCGAGAAAGTTAAATATGGATTATAGATCTGTTTATAGACATATACATGAATTAAGAGAAAGAAGAATTGTTACTATAAGAAAGGATGGAAAGAGAAAAATGGTTACACTAAGGCCAGAATTTCAGGAACTATTTAAAAAAATGCATAAAGATTCTATTTTATTTTTTCTTGAGAGTGAGGGTAGAAATATAAATATGATTGATAATAAAAGATACTTAAAAAACTTATTTTTAATGAAAAGGCTTGGTTTTTTAGATGAGTTTAATGTTAGGCTATCCAAGAAAGGAAAAGATGCATTAGACATTTTTTAACTTCTCATTAATCATCTTAACATACATATTTTCCAATTCCTCTTTCATAGCTATCTTCAAATCTTTCATCTCGCTATCTCTTTTATCTTGTTGATTAATAATAGCTTCTTCTGTTAATCCAAATCCACAGAACTCGCAATGTTCATTCTTTGACTTATTTTCTTTCGCACACCTTTTACATTTAATTATTGGAGGTTTTTCAATAACAACTTCTTTTTTATCTATTATACCTTCAATTCTATTAAGTTCGCTAAAGCATTCATCTTGTTGGTGAAAAGAGTAATGTTCGATTGCTGTAGAAGACTTTGCATGTCCACTCATTTTCTTTATCAATGAATGATGTATACCTTTTCTTTCCCAACGTGAAATAGCCCATTTTCTGAACATCTTTGGGGTAAACTCAGGAATTTTTAATTCTTCTCCAATTTTTTTGAATAACCTATTGTAATGACCATTTCCTAATGGTTTGTTTTTATCGATATTTTTCTTTTTGTCTTTATCGTACTCAGGAAATTTTCTAAAAATATACATATCATCTAAATCTTTATTTCTATCTATACTAAATCTTTCTCTATATTCTGCTTTCCATCTGTGATAAAAGGGAAGGGCATAATGTAGGGCTATTTTTCTATCCTCTTCATCACCGCTTTCTTTTGCCGTGTCTAAGTCAATAATCAGTTGTCCATTAACTTCATAGATCTGTTTGAATTTTGCATTATCTACTTCAGTCGGTCTTCCCCCAGAGTTCCACTTTAATGCAACATTTAATTTATCTCTATTATTGCCAACTTTCTCAATGATCTCATCAACTTCTTCATGCTCTTTTATTAATCTTTTTGGCATTTTGGGTTTGGGCTTTTTCTCAGTTTTTGGCTTAATAACATACATGACTTCCTTGGGATAAAAAATTCCCTCTCCCTTCCATACCTTAAATGCTTTCTTTAATGCTATCCTTAAATTTTCTCTCCTATAATAACCATATTTAGAATTATTAATCCAAGCAGTAAGTTCTCTACAGTCCTCTTTTTTAGCCTTGTGTAAGTCCATATTAGCCACATATGAGAGAATTATCAAGGTACTTCTATATTTGTCCTTAATGTTTTGTTCAGTTAAACCCTCTTTTCTTAATGTGTCATAAACTTCATCTAGCTTTTTTTGACATTTTTTAGATATATAAGGTAGTAACTTATCAATACCTTCACCTAGTCTTAACTCTGGAATATTGACTCTCATCTCTTTTCTCTCAGAGTTCATTAGCTGTATGCTGTTTTTTTCTTTTTCCATATCTACCTCTATCATTCACAGCTAATAAAGATGGATTACGGCTTTATACAGAATGAAGGACGCCACCACCCTGCTTTCGGCAAGGTATAGAACGCCGCCACTCGGAATCGAACCGAGGAGCCCAAAGGGCACTGGTCTCAAGCCAGTTGCAATACCACTATGCGATGGCGGCTTTTATCACTGCCATCACAATGTTCAGAAAATTCTTGATTTTCTGACTTCTCAGGATCAGAGATCCTTTCGAACGATGGCGGCTTAATTAAATTATGTTTGATGTGTTTTTAAATTTAATTATCTCAAAACTTCTTGTTTTTTAATGAACAATTAACCTTTTAAAAGCTAAAATCAATTAGTTTTATGGTGAATGAGGAACCTGAGTCCAGTTTCGAAGAATTTATTGATGAAGATGAAACTGTGGAATAATGTTCTTTTATTTTTAGTCCAGAACAACTATTCTTATAAAACATGACTTCTCTAGATTTTTAGTTAAACCGAGGTATTTAAGATTAAATTTGGTCATATCACAGATTGTCATTTAGGAGGCTGGAGACAGCCAGAATTGCAGCAACTTAATATAGAGTATTTTAGGCATGCTATAGATTCTTGCATAGAGGAAAAAGTGGACTTTATTCTTTTTGCAGGAGACTTATTTGATTCTGCATTTCCTCCAATTGAGACTTTAAAAGATACTTTTCATGAATTTAGGAAATTACATGAAGCAAAGATAAAATGTTATGTTATAGCAGGGAGTCATGATTTTTCAGTGTCTGGTAAAACTTTTTTGGATGTAATTGAAAAAGCAGGATTTTGTGAGATTTGTAAGTATGAGGAATCTGAAGAGGAAGTTTTGCTTAAACCAATAAAACACCAGAATTTTATGATTTATGGTTATCCTGGAAAAAAGTCTGGACTTGAGATTCCTTCATTAAAAAAATTGAAAATTTTAGAGGATTATAAGGATGGATTTAGGATTTTAATGTTGCATACGACAATAAAAAATGTAATAGGAAATTTACCTATTGATTCAATAACTCTAGAAGAGCTTCCTAAAGCCGATTATTATGCTCTAGGTCACATACATATAGATTTTGAATATGAACATGA
>CEPX01006172.1_pt1 | contig 16531 bp, 17 predicted proteins | sample 361361 | NCBI WGS metagenome assembly CEPX01 (sample SAMEA2619974, study PRJEB7988) | marine metagenome | biome: marine biome (ENVO:00000447); feature: mesopelagic zone (ENVO:00000213) & marine oxygen minimum zone (ENVO:01000065); material: "saline water (ENVO:00002010), including plankton... | reverse complement strand
AGTCCGTAACACCACGGCGTCCTTGTACTTCTCTCAAGAAAGGAGCAATAAGATTAACAAATTGAGAACGTGTAAACTCATCATTGAATTCAAACAACATCGATTTAGCAACAACCGATATTGCTTTCTCAAGAATAATAAATAACCTTCGTATATTGATTCTATCAAATGCACTTGGAACTGCTTGCATTGTTTTGTCACCCCAAAGAACTACACCACTACCTCTTTGTGTAATAATGGGATTGATTGATACCTGATACATAATGTCACGGTCTGCTTTTGTTGGCTCCCAAGAAAGTTTAACAATATTCTTAATCGTACCTCTACTCAAACCAGCAGGACTCCACCATGTATCATGGGTATAATCTGTTCTTGCACACAATCCAGCCATGTCACCGTTCATAGCAATATAACGGAAAACATCATTGTACTGATCGTACTGATATTTATATGCACTATCCATGATAGCATAACTTGAAGAACCAAGTGCAATATTGTCTGCTTTTAGATTAGCAATTTGTGCAGTACCAGCATTAACAACAGATGACATATTTGGAGAAATACAAGCTACACAATCTTTTCTTATGTCAGCAATATTATCAACAATATGCCTACCAACTTGTGTATTACCTTCACCACCCATTATAATATTGAAATCTACAACAGAGGGTTCACGGTAAAGATCGTATCCTATTTCTAATTCACTAGCAGTCAATACATCAGTCTGAGAACCAACAGTACCACCAGTTAATGAACCACCTGGCGTTGTTTCTATTAAAGTTGCACTATCAAATAATTTAAATGCACTTCCTGCTTTTGTACTACCAGCATCAGCGCCAGCGGCAACTGAATTTATTGTCAATTGTTCAACATCACCTAACCAACAATATGCGGATTGAGTTGCTAAAACATTTTTAACATAATTGGAAGAACCATCAATCCTTTTAGCATCAGATGCTTTACTTACGAAAGCGTGTCTTTCCAGAATATCGCCTGGTTGACCTGTCCATAGACCATCTTCATCAACTATGATAACGTGCATTTCATCATTAGAACCACCAGAATTACCAACGTCTGTAGATGTGCCTGGAGCTCGATCAAAGTTTTTAATAAACCACGTTTCTTCGGTTGTTCTTACATTGGCATCTTTTCCTGCAGCTACATCCCATCCATGTTTATCTATTGCATGAATCGCTAAACTATTACCTAATGCGCCTGGATATTTTGCAACATATAATTGGTCAGTCATGTTGGAATATCTAACATCATAACTGTTTGTCGTTCCTTCTCCGTTATCTACTCTGATCGGTGTACCAGCTTGCGCCATACCAACTACAGCATTTCGTGCTGTATCTAAAACATTTCTAACAACAATTAAATTATTAGAGTATGCTAGATAATTACTAGCAACAAACCAAGTTCGTGCTGTATCATCATTTGGTTTACCAAAAACTCTCAGTAATTCTGATTCTCTTGTAATTATTGTTCTTTCCATTACTGGGCCCCATTGAAAGGAACCAGCTATTGCACCAATACTGGTTGCAACATTAGGAATAACGGTAGTTAAATCCGTTTCCGTAATATTAACCCCTGGCGATACTTGAAATGGCATTTGTTTTCTCCTATATGCAATTAGTTACATTTTTTATATTAATATATTTTTCAACAAAAATAAATAGTATATTTTTTTCCTAAGAAACTGTTTCCCATACTGTCCCATCAGAATCCACTTCAAATTTATCTTGGTTTAATCCATTATTAATAATACCAAAGGGTGTTGTCAAATCTTCTAACTGGTTTAATTGGTTTTGGTATAAATTATCTCTTATATTTTGATTACTTAAATCTTTAAAATATTGTTGATCTACTAACCAAGCAAATAATACTAACGTAATAGCTAAGTCATCATGTGTTCCTTCTTCACCCGAATAGGACTCACCGCTAGAAATAAATGTTGTTAGTTCTGATATAATATCGTAGTCATTGAATAAAAGTTTATTTTCTTCTATTAGTGATTTTAAATTTGAACAACCTATTTTCTTCATAGATTTAGTTGTTCTAACACCAAAATAAGAATCCTTCTTTGCACCGCTACTTATTTGCTGACCATGCCTTCCATACCACGAACATGAATATAAGTGTTCATACTCTAAATCATGGTGAAGCACATCAGCAACCTGTGAACCAATGTCATTTATCTCTACTAAAATATATGCATAATTATATCTCTTTCCAATAGTATTTATAATATTGGGAAAGTGTAGGGGTGCTATAGTGTTGTTACGATACTTCGCCACTATTTTATACGGAATTTTAGTAATATCAAAGACACAAAAGGCAGAATAGTCATTTCCTTGACCTCTAGCTACATCAACGGTTATATTATATGTGTGACCTTCTGTGGGTTCTTCAAAAATATCCAATCCATCTCTAGAAAAAATTGGATCATTATATGACATTTCTTGCAGTCTTTCAGTAGAAATCAGAGTATTTGTGGAGCCCAAAAACTCTGCTTCATACTCCTGTCTGAAAGAATCTTCACCGATTGTCGTTACAGTCCTTTTATGCCATGCTTCATCTCGGCCGGGAACATTTGACCAATGTACTTTGAATGGAAAAAATGTATTATTTCCTTCCTCAGCATCATTCCAGAATTTATAGAATAAATTAAATCCATTTGGAGTAGATACAATAATAACTTTGGTTTCTTTACCAGACGAAATTGTAGGATAAACTGAGCGTATGAATTCGGAAGCGATGTGTCTTTGAACGTGAGCAAACTCATCTAGGAGAATACAAGAAAATGAAAATCCACGAATAGCACTTGAAGATGTAGAAGAAGCAATAACCTTACTTCCATTCTCAAGTTCTAGTGAACCTTTATTCCATTCTCTTAAACCTTGTTGGAGAAATTTGGGGAGATGTTGATAGGATGTTTGAACTCGGCCGAGGATTTCACGAGCAGTGATTGCTTTGTTAGCTAGAATACCAACAATTTTATCTTGATTAAAAAGAATATAATGTAACAACCAACCGATAGTAGTTGTAGTTTTACCAACCTGCCTACCTGTCTTTACAATAACATTTCTATTTTTGGTTATAGCGTCTACTAAGTTTTTTTGAAAGTCATACATCTTGAAAGGAACAAGTCCTTCATCAACATGGACAATCTTCACATAGTTTTCCAAAAAATAAATTACATCATTTTTACATTTAATATATTCCTCTATTTCTTTCTTACTAAACTTATGCGGTACATCCAAACCTTTTAAAAGATTATTACCTAAATAAGAATTGTTATCTGCCATATTATTTTTTCTTTTGGTCTAATAACTCTTGCAGTTCTTTAGTGCTTCCAATAAAAAGATTATTTTCTGTCTTTGATGGTTTATCTTTTTTCTCAATCTCACTTTTTGTTTTTTGCAATTGCAAAAGTTCTTTAGTTGTTGCTGTTAATGAATTTATTAATTGAGTTGCAACTTCAAATGCTCTTGGTTGTTCACCCTCTTTTGCAATCGTTAAAAGTTCTTCAAGGGCGCTATTACCCTTTTCAATTAAATTCTGATATTGATCTCTTGAAAAATCATAATCTGTTGTCAAGTCATTTGTTATTACTTGTACAGATGGTGACTGAGATAATTCCTTTACTACTTCAATATCAGTATCAATTACTTCATCAGCAATATCTAAAACATCATTTAGTTTTTTTAAATTTTCTTTTTTCATAAATTTTCATTTTATAAATCTGTTACAGTAGTAGTGAAACCAAAATCATCTTCTGGATTAGCATCTTCTGGTTTTGGTTCTATATGAATATTTAAATCAGTTTTTTTGGGGTCTGGTATTTGCGCTCCAATATTAACATCAACCTCTCTAATCAAACCAATGTTTGCGGTTGGCCCATAAACATAACCCATTACCGTAAAAGTTAAAGTATGTATTAAAGCCCGTCTTGTTATCATATCACCCTCATATGTATCACTAGTCGTTATCGAATTCATTATAATAGGTATATCTCTGTTAATACCTAACACAAGTGATTCCTTAATAGTAACATGAAAGTCAGGACTAAAAAACGGCATTATTTGTTCTAATATCTGTGCCCCATCATCACTATTCTTAACCATTACATTTAATTCAACATCAAAATTATATGGTACAGGTGTGTATGATGTTACTACATGAGTAGCACCTGTCTGATTTTCTAATTGTTCTTTATGTCTTTTTGTTTTTTGTAATTTCCTTATAGCATCATATGTCATTGAAGTAATTTCAAAAGACATTCTCGGTAAAGTCATCCCGATACTATAGTCAACATCTCCAAGTTTTCTTGCATCTACTCTTGCTAAATACTTTTCTTTTGGGCCGTATGAAATTGGTACTTTAAACTTCTGATCTCTTGTATTATCGGATTTAGTTCTTTCTACAGAAATATCATTAAATACTGTCCCAAATAATATAACGATGTTTCTAATATTTTTATTATAGAAATGTGTTCCAAACATTATAATTCTCCTTCAGCCCACGGATCAATTTCACTAAAGTCTAAAATATCATCTCCTTGAGTTTCAAAATCTTTATTATCTGAATGTGGAAGATTTAAACTTTCCTGACGATCAGTACTTTGAAGCAATCTTGTTGTTCCACTATCTTCGCCTTTTATATCCCCATTAGCAGCTATGAATGTTCCATGTTCATCATAAACACTAAGTTTATTATCGAATTCATTAAAACTAGCAACAAAAGCTTTTGCTGTTGCACTTCCAAGACTAACACCCTGATAAACATATTCTCCAAGCGTGTAAGTACCTACACCAGACTCCAATTGAAGTGTTATGGTTTGTACAAAATCTCTTTCAATCGCATCAAATAAAGCACCATCTTGAGCAGCAGGAATTTCAAATTTTTCATTACTGTACATAAATTTTTCACAAGTTAATTCATAAACATAATTTTTACCTAATGAATAAAATGGTTTTTCGTGTTCAACAAATTTAATGTCAAACAACCCCTTATTCATTCGTAAATATATAAGATCACCTTCCATTGGAATTGCTCTATCTGCTACTTCTTCTTTAAATCTTTCTTTGTTAACTGTAAAAACTATTTCATCTTGAACATCTAAACCAAACTTTGTTAACTGATCTCCTGAACCACCAAATCCATCCGTAGTATTAAGATACATTTCTATCTCATAGGCCATTGTAAATTTTGAAGATGAATCCTCACCTAAAATCTCATCTCTCTTTACAATTCTCCGAGGCAGATATAAAACATCTGTACCGCTCATTTTAATAACTTCATTAGTCAAACTATCAACTAAATTTTGTTGAGGTACAGAATTATAATTTTTAAAATATTGATTCGTTGCCATACCTTAACCTACATACCCATCAGCGGGTAGTTCGTATTTAAGACTGACTTGTTCTTCGATTGCTCTTATTTCTTCTACTGCTTCATCATAAATTGTTTTTCCATCAAGCGAAATTCCGCCTGGAAGCTGAACGCCTGTAAATTTCTTTAAGTTCTCTCCCCATTGCCTTTTGATTAAAGCAGTAGCATATTGTTTTAGAAACATATCGTTATATACTTGCGGCCATGTGTTTGGATCAAGTATTTTATAAGCTTCGATAACTAATATATCTCCAGCAGTAAATTTTTCTGCCCAATCACATTCCAGATAAAGTCTATCTTGTTTTCTACTCCACAACATTTGTGGTGCAATCTGAAACAACTGTTCAATTTCTGCAAAGTTTCTTAAACTCATACTCCATTGAATTAAAGACGAACCACTAAAATTATTTAAATCATTTAGTCGTAGTTGATATTCTTCGTTAAAGAAACCACCAGAAAAAGAATCAAAACTAGGAATAGGTAATACTCTAACTACACTAATAATAGAATTATCAGTATTGATGTATTCATTTTCAATTTCCCCAGCAGTAATTACGTGCTTTACAAAAACTTTCTCAACACCATCAAAATGGTATTCTTGAAAAAACTCTAAAGCATCATCAATCCTTTCGTCAAGTTGATCTTCATCAATATTTATTTCGACAACTGGTTGTCCCAATCTTCTTAAACAATAATCTACCAACCCCTGTCTTGAAGTTACAGTAGCCATAGTATTTATCCCTTACTTTTTATCAGTTTTCATTCCCATATCCTTTAACTGCGCCTCAATACCAGCACGATCTTCTAATGCTAGTTGTAACTTAGCTTCTAGTTGTACAACAATACCACTATAATCATTTGTCTTTGATTGCAAATTTTTAATAAGTGTTTGTGCATATCTAATTTGACCTTGTAGTTCTTTTACCTTTTCAGCATCAGTTAAATCTTCAAACTTTTTTTGTTCTGTATCAGTTTCGCTCATTTCATATACTCCTTAATATACAATTATTAATCTTTTAAATATTTATATATAAAAAAAAGGGGACAAGGACTAATCCTCATCCCCTTTCTGTAAACCTTGTACTTGAATTTTAAACTAAACTAATTACCAAGTACCGCCATCTATAGCATCAGACCACTCAGGAGAACCGCCAGAACCTATTGCAAGTTTCTGTCCAGCAGTACCAACTGGAAGTACGGTCATGTTACCAACACCAGCACCCAAAAGGATACCGTCTGTAGAAACAGTAGAAAGACCCGTACCACCAATAGAAACGTCTAGATTTGTCTCATAAGACCATGCACCAGCATTTACAACCGCTACACCAGTAGAGGATGAAGAATCTCCACCAGTACCACCGTATAGAGGAGCAATAGCTGTGGAATTCCACACACCAGTTCCAATTGTACCTAAACCAGTAATATTTGGTTGATTAGTAGTTGTTAGTGTACCAGCGATGTCACCAAAAGCAACATTAGCAGCATTACCATCAAATACTTCAGAGCTGTTAGTTGCATCTGCAATAAATGTAAATGCGCCTGCACTATTGTCATAACCAAAGAAACCAGATTTAGCAGTACCATCAAAATAGTTGAATTCAATACCACGATCTTTTCCGTCATCAGAAGCACCAGACTCACCGATTACGAAAATAGGATCAGCAACACTAACCGTTGTAGAATCAACCGTTGTGGTTGCACCCTGTACAGTCAAGTTACCAGCGATTGTTACATTAGTATCCAAAGCAATCTCGACGCTGTTCCCTTCAGCAGTACTACCTGTAACAACAATGTTATCACCAGCAGAAACTGTAGCAACATACGCACCAGTTGTTTGAGCACCAAGAGCAACAGCATTAGCTGCAACATCACTAACAACAGTAGCACCATTTTCATCAATAGATACATGACCAGACATTGTCTGGTTTTTCCATTGAGAATTAGTACTATCCCAAAGGACTACATCACCATCAGCAGCGTTAGTAATTGTTACATCGCCAATATCGGTAAAATAATCGATAGCTGCATTAGCAACCGCTAAATCAACATATGCCGTTGTAGCGAGTAAAGTACTGTTATTGAGTTGTGCTTGTGTAACCGCAGTCGTATGAGCGGCAACAGCTGCATCAGTATATGCTGTTGTAGCAACTGATGTATCGTTATCGCCAGGTGATGCAGTTGGAGCAGTAGGATTACCAGTAAGTACTGTATTGTCAAGTAAAGTTACTCCCCACAACCTAGACCATGCAGTTGTAGCAATTTTTGTAGAGTCATCTGCTGTAGCAACTGTTGGAGCTGTAGGAACACCAGTAAGAGCAGTATCGTTTAGTACTATTAATTTCCATAAATTAGCCCATGCTGTTGTTGCAATCTTAGTAGAATCATCACTATCTGCAACCGTTGGAGCAGTAGGAACACCAGTAAGAGTAGTATCATCAAGCAATGTTACTCCCCACAATCTAGTCCATTCTGTATTAGCAACAGATAAAGAATCGTCTGAGGTAGCAACTGTTGGAGCTGTAGGAGTACCAGTAAGAGAAGAATCAGCTAAGAGTTCTAATCCCCAACCTGGCCCACCAATTTTTCTATTAACAGCAGTACCAGTAGTTAAATCACCAATGTACAAAAAACCAGCACCACCACCATTACCACTTACAGCGTTATTATCCGACCACGCAAGTTCGCCAGCAAGCAATCCAGTAGGAGCGGATTGATCGCCTTTCCGTTTTATTTGAATATTATTTGCCATTTATTTTTTTCCTTAAAGATAATATTATTAAATTCAGATGGATCATATGAATCCATCAGTTATATTTCATTGTCAACATAATATTCTAATATAATATAATTCATAGACTAAACATTGGTTGATTAACATCAATTGAGATTTTCGTTATTTGTTTACCATGTACCGCCGTCATTATTGTTTATTATTTCAGCATCTACTGGCTTAAACATACCAGCAAGTTGATCGTAGACCATGATATCATTATCATTTAATCCAGTAGAATCAACATCTCCCAACTTTGTCATATAGGTTTCGGGATCAGCGCTTAACTGAACTGCTGTTGCGGTTGCAGGCGCTACTGGTGTTACTTGTACTCCACCTTCTTTAGGCGATGAATACTCAATCTTAGTTGCTGAATTACTAATAACTGTTATCATCTTGTTACCTCTGGTCTAATTTCTATCGTACCCTCTATAATTCTTTCTTTTAGTCCATCTGTTAAACTAACTACTGTTGCGGTTTCTCCACTAGTACCACCAGTAATAACATCACTTGCAACAAAAGTTCCACTTACTACAATGTAGGAAATACTTGTTAACTCAGATGGCTGATGTGATACAACTGTACCAGTTGCTCCAGATGTTCCTGTAATTGTTTCTCCAGCAGTCATAGCACCACTTGCACCTGATAAGACCATTGTTGGTGCATTGACCATTTCTATATCATATACATATTTTCCATTTTTTAAATTCGTAGTTTGTGTATCACTTAATGATACCCCCATTTCTCCTGCTAACTCATTTTTTGTTGTAACCGCAATTGTTTCTTTTGCTGAAACAGACTTATAATGTTTCCTAATCTGTGAAGTAAAAGTACAACCAGTTAAATTACGAGCAATGCCAGCTGAAGTAGCAAGCACAATTTCTGCTGTCCAATATTCACCAGCGTTTAGATTTTGATTCCATATTGTTGATGCCATGTTTTTATCCTAATGCGATAATCTTTGCTACCGATGTTGCAGATGAACCCGAAGCAGCAGTAGCGGATGTTTGTCCTACTGTACCATCAACCGCAAGCATTGTATGACTATGCGCTGTATTAAAATGACCAGATGATGAAACTATTGATGTACCATCAGCAAAATGTAACCCATTACCAGTTGCAAAATGTATACCATCCGATTTTATTGTTGCAACATTCGTAACCGTACCATTTTTTATAACATAAAATTCTAACTCACCATCTTCAGTAGAAGCAGTTGCATCACTTATTTTACTAACAATTTTTGCAAATACTTTTTTATCACTACTATCATTCTCTCCAGAAAAATCAATTTTTCCAAGTTCATCTGAATCAAATGGAGAAAATGAATTTCTAAATAAATCTATATCAGGGCCAGCAGAAGAACCAGTATCCAAAGATACCAATTCCAGAGATGACATACCACCATTTTTTTGGGCAACTGTAACAATTGTACCATCTATCTTTTTAGTATATAATACTCCATCAACAATATTCATACATACTTCACCTACTTCTAAATCACCAGAAGCAGGTTCAGAACCTGCTGATTCACTTCTTTTTAATTTTATAATGTTTGCCATAATAAGTACATAAAGTATTAGTTACTAAAGTCAACTAGATAATTTATAGTTTCCCCTTTTATTATTAAAACCATTTCGGCATATATTGTCTATTATAATGAGACTCATCTGTTACATCATATGTTTTTAAAATCTCAGAATATTTATTATAAAAATCTTCGGTGCATAAAAGAGATATAAAAAAACCATGATAATAACTTGCATGACTAAGCACCTTCCCATTAGGAAGGTGCTTAGAGAGTTTCTTTTTCAATTTTCCAAAAGGATTCAGAGTATATTCTTTTGTTCCAACTTGCCAGATTCGTTTTTTAGTATACAAATCTATTTGAGTTAGAAACGCCAAATCCTTTATCATATCATGCTCACCACTCCGAGTCATTAATAATAATTCTTTCATTACTGGCGTAACATCATAATCCACTTCATTACTTCTTAAATGCCTCGTAGTATGTACCATTCACTTCTCCTAATTGTTTATTATTTCAGCAATTAATAATTATCCTAAAGCAACCGCCAATGGAATTGCAATACCAGAAACAACGCCAGGAGCAATTTTTTCAGCTGAAACAGCACCATTTTGAATCTCTGAAACTGTGATTGCATTTGCAGCAATATCTTCAGCAACAATTACATCAAGAGCCAAATGAGCAGATGTGATTTGGTTATCAGCAATATGAGCAGATAGAACTTGGTCACTAGCAATATGCGCTGAAGCAATTGAATCATTAGCAATCTTAGTTCCATCAACAGCGTCAGCATCAATTTTAGCAAGTGTTACTGCAAGATTTGCTATTTTATTAGTTGTTACTGAATCTATCATCATTTTATCTGCACTAACCGTATCATTTGCAACTGTTCCCAATTCACTAATATTAAGTGTAGAAACATCTGTATTAACTTCAACAGAAAGATTCCGCAAATCATTATTGGAGAGTCGAGCAGAATAAATACGGAAACCTTTAATCCAACCACTACCAGAAACAGCATATCCTGTACCATGAAAAAACTTAATACTATAATCAGAAGCTGCAGACTTTAATGGTACATCAGCGGTTGTGTCAGGCAAGTTAGCAGAAAGAATACCGTTAGAAGCAAAATGAAGATCATTCGTTTTCATTGCCATAATACTACGATATTGTATTCCAGCAGTATTTGAAAATCCTGTATCAAAAGGATCACTTGCTAATTGAGAAGTACCATCTGTAGTAACTCTAAGTTTACCACTATTCATAAATGTTACATAGTTACTATTAGTAGCATCACCATAATGGACAACAGGTGTTTCCGTTCCGTCTGCTTTTTTAACAATATAATCTACATACAGACTAAGACCAGCATTCCAGTTCCACATATTATCTGTATCAGCAACAGAAGCAACATCAGCAGCTCTTGTTACAGCAGAAGTTGTGGTTGGAATATAGGAAGTTGACATTTCTGTATTTTCAACTTGTGCTCCCCACAAATACATTTGATCGCCAGATGTATGTGATCCTGCCTGACCAGCTTCAGCAGCATTAGAACCTTTCAAATATATTTCACCATTACTATTACCATCAGCAGTAAAAGTTGCCGAACACCGATACCATCCACCAGCATATTCTTCAATAGAAGCAGAAGTTCCAGTATTAGATGTAACTGCACCAGTAGCAAGATTGAATATAGTATTAAATGTATGACCTACATCACTTCCTGATGCTACATCGCTGTTACACATTTCCAAATAGGTATAACCAACACTAGCAGGTTTTTTTGCCCATACGGAAACTGTATATGATTCTGTATTCGTGAAAGTAAAACCCTGTTGTCTTACTGCAACTATACCAGTAGCAGTCGAACCAGCGGAAAGAGTATCAGACGTAAATCCGCCATCGGGTGACATCCATAATAATTGATTGGTAGCAATACCACCAATGTTACTTGCAGAAGCTGCATTAGTTGTCCATGTCGTTGAAAAATCTTCAGACTGCAAACACACATTTTCTGATGCTTGTTCTAATAGATATCCTTTATGAACACCAAGTAGGGTTGGTTCTGCATAGTAATCGAACCTAATATCCCCTGAAGCGACTGTTTCTATATGACCAATTTTGTTCACTCTAGTAGCAGAACTAGATCGAGCAAATGACATTTGCCCTCCCAAATTCTCATGTGAGTTAATTGATAATGAAGCGTTTATTTGTGCCATTTCTTTATTACCCCTAAGTTAAATATTTCTAATTATAGTTTTATACGTTAGCTTCGCCTAAATCGAGACATAAGAATTCGATTCTATCAGCTATATCTGCACCAGAAGCAAGAACTACTGTTGTGCCATTATCAGCTGTATAATCGGTTCCACTAATCAATTTAACACCATTTAGAAAAACCATAAGACGGCCGGGGTGATAAACAACGTCCCAACTAGTTTGGTTCGCATCAGGTGTATCAACCATAGACCTAACTGTAAAGGGGGCATTCCCCATAAAATCGTGATTTGAAGACATATTATTATCCTTTTTAAATGTTGTTTATAAATTATTAAAAGTTGTTATAACAATCCTAGTTAACATCTTCTAAAATTGAACATACAACATCTACCGCAATATCACTTGTTACGGAAATGTAATCGTCACCGTCTAAAATTATTTTCTGGCCAGAAACTACTTTCATAGCTGATCCAACTAAGATGTTTGCACCTTTTACTAAGTATGCATTTGTTCCAGCTGAGTTATCATACAATCGTACATCAACCGTCGCCGTTCCAGCACCAGAATTTGCTACATCAGCTTCAAGTAGAATACTTGTTTGGCCAGCTGGTGAAGTGTAAATAGTTGTTTGACCTGTAACTCCTGCTGATTGTGCATTTGCAAAATTATTTGTTGCCATTTTTATTGTTCCTTATCTTTGAGTTATTAAGTAAATATTAATGTTTCTCATAACTTCGTGTTTACATACCATATATTTGAAAATCAATTATTGATCCTGTTACTGTAATGGCGGTTGTTAATACTACACTTGTTCCATTATTTGCTGTAAAATCTTCTCCATTGATTAATTTAACACCATTTAAATAAACCACAATCATACCCACTATATAATTTATATTAAAAGTTTGATCTCCTACTGTTGGATTAATAGAACTTTCTTGAACAGATTTTTTGAATGATATTGTACCACTACCATCAGTTGTTATTACATGACCATCCGATCCATCTGTTAAATCCAGTTCGTCTATTCCTATTTTGTCTGGTAAAATTTCTATATCTGATATACTTCCAGATAAATCTTCACCACCCACAGCACCCAATTCAGTAGTATTTATAAAGGTTAATTGATTACCACCGTCTGTACCGAAAAATTGTAATTCACCAGCATAAAAAGATGTTGACTTATCTATTTCTGGCATACCAACTACATTCTGATTAAGAAGAAGTGGCCCACTTATTAATCCACCACTAACATCACCAGCCCACGCAATTGGTAATCCCAATGCAGCAACTATTGATGCATCACAGAATTCTGTTGTACAAATAGAAGTTGAATTAGCTTCTGGTAATGTAGTATGTGTCGTTGTTGTTACATTACCATTCAAAGAACCAGTATAACTTCCTGATATATTAATATCGCCCGTTCCAACAATATCGTGAGTGTTTAAATCTAAATTATCTCCTAATTCTGGTGATAGATCATCTACAATATTACTCAATTTTATATTATTAATAATATTCCATTTTTCGTTAAGAGAATCAACTAAACTAGACTTAGCAGTAGTAGTGAGGTTATCCAATTCACCTTGCTCTTCTGATATTATATTAGTCTTTTCAACCCAAAGTCTAAAATCGTCTTTTTTAGTTACTGTTTGCATTTTCTAAATTCTCAAAACCAAATATGTTTATTCTATCTTCTGATGAATTATTTTGCGGGCCTTCAATTCTATAAAGAAGTTTCCCTTGAGTTATTTGATATAAAGATGCAGCTAACCAAACAACATTATCACTAAAAGCATTATTACAAGATGTATCCCAATAATCAGAATCAAGTGCAAGAAACAAACATGATCCTTGACAAAGTTGTAGTACTGGGCAAGTTGTACAATCTTTTCTATCAGACCAATGTGTTCCAGCATTAATTTTAATTTTTGCTAATCCTTCATCACCGTCAGCAATATTACCAATCTTATGACTTACCCCTGCTGTATTAGATGATGATGCTGTAACATTTTGACAAGTGGTTACATCACCATTCATATCTATAGCCATGCTAGTAGGTTCATCCATACCACATTTTTGATTTAACATACTAGCTGGTCTTTGTGAATGTAATGACATAAGAAAATTATCAATCTTTTGTTGTTGAATATTAAAAGACATTGTTTTATAATTAATAATTTCATTAATTGCTTTTTTCCTATATCCCATATGTTCTTCAGGCGTACTCCAAGACATATTTTTTCCACCATCATCATACGCATCTACAACACCACCTTCACCTATCATCATCTTACCAACTTTATTTAAAAACCATTTTGCAATATCACCCCGACTATCATTATTTTTATGAAGCATACTATTAAAAGACATTTTCGCTTCCATTTTTCCATCAGCATTTTTTGTGTTAGCACGTTTGTTTACTAACTTCATAATCATTTTCTTTTTTTCTGGATCATCAAAAGGATCAGGGCCTCTTGTAGATTGACCTGGCCCATCATGTGAAATAGATATACGAATATCATATTTAACAATCCAATCAATTATCTCATCATTAAACATTGAACCATTTGTAATTACACTAAATGTAGATGAAGGAAACTTTTCACGCAATTTTATAACTAAAGGTTGTAAAGTTTTCCAATATAGAAAAGGTTCTCCACCCCATAACTCAAAATGAACTTCTTCATCAAGTGTTATATTTTCAAACTTTCTAACATACGCATTTACTTCTTCATCACCAATATGGTATTCAGATGTATCCAAATGATCGTTTTTGTTTCTTGGTACAAATCTTTGAGAACAATATTCACAAGAATAATTACACTTCAAACCCATTTGTATTTTTATTTTCTTTAAATTTTGCTTACCAGCACCCATGTTATAGTAATCATCCCAATCATTAAATACTGATTTTGGAACAACAATGTCTCCGTTCGCTTCACGCAATTCAGAAGTCATATTATCATAAGTTAAATAATATTCTTCATCAACTTCTTTTCTCACATCTTGTAAATATAATTTAAATATTGCCATATTTCAAATCACCCTCGGAATGTTTTTAGAAGTTCATTATATCCATGTGATATAATTCTAAAATTAGTCACAATACAAATCCTTGTTCCTATACCAAGCCAAGGGTTTGTCTCATGCCAAATATAATTGGGATGTATAACTGTTAATCCAACTTGAGGACTAACAGAATAAACTTTTTCCCAATATGGATATGAAATCGCTGGCCTTGGGTCTTGAAATAAAACTTGATGTGAACCGTTTCTAGCGGATTGTTTTTGACCAACTTTAATTTGATCTTCTAGACTAATATCATCATCACCAATTTTAAGATAGGTAATTACTACACCATTAACATCTTGATGATAGTGTGGATAGGTTCTAGTTCCGCCAACACTACTATCTTGCTGTACGTTTCCAAAACATCTTCCTTCAAGAATCAGATCATCCGCTTGTTGTATCCCCCAACCATATCGAATATAATAACGAATTTGTTGACAAGTTATTTGTTCAAAATCCAAGATAGATTGTTTTTCATTTGGAAATTCATTCATATCTTTTTCATCAAAAAGATTATAATGCGTAGTAGCATAAAATCCTTTTGCTTTTGCCATTGAATGAAATTCTGGTTCTTTCCTTTGAATATCAGTCATGTTCAGTTCTTTTGCTATTAGAACCTTACATAAATCCTTCCTCATTTTTTCTGAAAACCCACCATTCATTTCCATAAATGGTGTAGACCATTTTTGATCTATTTTTGCGATTTTATGAAACGGATGATCTGACGTATCTTTTTCTTCTGGTTTTAAATCCGCCCAATACTGTATGTGCTCAGGTGTTCCTTCTCTTACTGAATCCCTAAGTCCAAGTGGTTTTCCATAAGCGTCTTCTGTCTTGAAAATTCCCATCTTAACTCCTCATTATATTTGTTAAAGATAATATGAGGGGCGTAACGCCCCTCATCTCCATATCATATATTAAGCTACAGTATAGGTAACGTCTGCAAGACCAGTATAACTTCTAAAACCAATCTTTACTTTAAATGTATCTCCAGATGTCATTCCTAACGCACCAACCTTAAATGAACCAGTACCATTAGTTATACTAACACGGTGTTGCGGTAAGTAACCACCAGTATTCTCAAGATAAACATCCGTTGCATGATTGATTATATTACCATTACTATCAACCATTTGAAAGTTGACTGTATCATAACCATCAGCATCAATAGAACCACCACCACTTGTTACATTAAAACTAGGTAATGCTTCTCCTAACTCTGTAACATAATTATAACCACTACCACTAGTCCAACCATCTAGATTTGTACTGAAACCATAACCTTTGTTATACTTTATAGTATATGAACAATCAGTAAATGTTGTATCAGTAAAAGGTCTATAACAGAATAGAGCTGCAGGAGCACCATACTGTCGAGCAAATCTTAACGGATGTACTTTATTATTATGAGAATATGAAATAGCATTAAAAGCTGCTTGTGTATAATGGAAACGACCCTGTACAGGAGTCTGACTCATCTCTCCGATTGATGGGAGAGTATTAAAACCAACACCAATTACCCAACAAGCTGCATCAGAATTTTCTCC
>CEPX01197892.1_pt1 | contig 16534 bp, 16 predicted proteins | sample 361361 | NCBI WGS metagenome assembly CEPX01 (sample SAMEA2619974, study PRJEB7988) | marine metagenome | biome: marine biome (ENVO:00000447); feature: mesopelagic zone (ENVO:00000213) & marine oxygen minimum zone (ENVO:01000065); material: "saline water (ENVO:00002010), including plankton... | reverse complement strand
CATTATTTCTATGTTTAGATCTTTAAGACTTTGGAAGATTGTCCAAAGAGAACTAGAATCAAAAGATAGAGGAACAATAGATAGAGTTCTCGCAAAGCTTGATTTAGAGATTAAAGATTTGGTTTACATTAGGAACAAAATAAAGGCTAGTAAGTTTATTAAAGAGCGACCTAGGGTTACCAAAGACCTAATAGAAATCTTAGAGCTAGAAATAAGGAAACTTCTCCAAAGAGGAATAGAAATTGAATCTCTTAAAAAAAAGGTTCAATTTTATGACTTTGATAGGTTCTTGAATAAAGTAGAAAATAAGGATTTCAAGTGGTACCTCTCTCCAAAGGGGTATAATAAAGATCAAAAGATTTCATTAAAGAAAATAAAAGAGATGTATAAAAGCATAAACAAAAGACTAGGAAAGAATTACAAGTTCACAGGTAAGAAAAATACTTATTTATTCTATGAATTAGATTTTGAAACAAAGAAAGTCATTCTTTTATATCATCAATTAACAATAGCAATTGTCATAAATAAGGAATTAGCAATAATTAAGAAAACAAATCCTGAGATCTACATTCCCGTAGAATTCAAGAATGATATTGATACAGTATCACTAAACAAAATTAGGGGCATATTTGAAAAAAGTTGTTTGGCTATTGAACAGAGACTAGAAGAACTAAGAAAAGAATCGAAAAGTTATGAGGAAAAAAGTCCAGAAATAAAATCATTAATGCAGGAGATTAAACATTTACACAATTCATACAGCAAAAGAATAAATTTAATCAATCAATCAGCAGCTTTATTAGAAACATATTATGAGCATTTCATTCAGGAATCAAAATGGAGAATTATTGATGTTTTATCTCATTCATCTCAAGGTCTAGTTTATTATTTTGGGAGACCTTTAGAAGGTTATTGGATTTGGACTATTTCTAGTAATGGAGAATTTCATTTGGGAAACAGAAAAGAAAACCTCAAAGGTGGCTATGGTCAAAGACTTCCTCATTCTACTATTAGTAAAGGGAAGGCTGTTCTTGGAGCTGGAGAAGTAGAATTTGTTGAGGGAAAAATAAACAGATTTAATGCTCAATCTGGGCATTATTATGATCTGACAAACCCAGAAGAATATAATGCAAGCAGTAAAAAAGTTTTTCTTCAGTTTGCCAAGAGTCTAAAATTAAAAGGGAAGAAACAATATACTACTGAAGCATTAGTCTAAATGTTCATGAAAGAAATTCAGTGTAAACTTGTGTTCTTCTGTTAAGGGATAAATCTTGTTTTTCTTCAAATGGTCAACAATATCAAGGTTAAGTCTATCACCAAATGCAAGGTGCAAAGATGCTGCAAACATTGGATAATATAATCCTCCAACTGTTGCTGCGATATCTTGTCTAAATTTTCCAAAGTGAGTCATATACTCTGGAAAAACAGTATCATGGTCAATATCAAAAAATTCTTCAAATTTTCTAGCCAATCTACTCATTTCCTCTGTTACTCCATGTCGCCTCCCAACTATCATTGACTCACATAAAGAACCAGTAAATCTAACCATTTTTACATCAAGCCCTTTTTTAACAGTAAACAATCCAACATTACGGTGGCTGCTTGCTGAACCTAAAGTAATAACATTTATTCTAGAATCAAAATTTCCTTCTGAAACAAAAGTATCATTCAAAAAATCCTCCTTTTTTCTATGTCCTTCTGAAATAGTCTCAAACTCAGATTTAGGTCTATACCCTAATAGTTCAACATTTAGATCCTCATAATTACTTTCATAACTTTCCATGACAGTATTAGGCAGGCTAGCTCTCTTTTATAAACCTTTGTGTTACAATTGAAAGATTACTTTTATAACTTTCGTGAAAATATAATTAACTTAAGACTTCCTACCTAACATCCTTTCTAAAGAAACATTAACTTTAGATGCTAAATAATCTGCAAAATATGTTTTGAAATCTACGGGTAAGGCTCTATCATTATATCCAGAAGCATTAAAACCAGCTTCATCCAGTAGATTCAAATAATTAGATCTTTCACCATAAGGTAAAACTCCTACTGGTAATTCTCCTTTGCCAAGAATGACAGCTTCTAAGATCCTGGCTGACCTTTTATTTCCATCAATAAATGGTTGAATTGTAGCAATACCAAAATGTGCTTCAATTGCAACTTCAACTGGATGCACATCTTCTCTATCCATATATTCTTTCAATCTCCTATAAAAACAACCCATTAATTCAGGAACTTTAACTGGGTTTGGTGGAGTTAATTTAGGTAATCCTAATGATACTCTCTTATTTCTATATGGACTAATTTCATCACTTTCACAATTTCCATCACTCTGGATAACACAGTTAACTCTTTGAAGCACAGCCGGATCAAAAATATCTGAAGCTGCTCTAGCTTCTCTCCAAGATTTCTCTATAACTTTTTTCCCACGTCGTAATATCTTTCTAGATTTACTTCTCGGACCTTTCTTTAATGCTAATCTAGAATGAACTGGATCTTCTAAAGCTACAGAATGTTGAGCAGCTAGGGTCTCGATTTGAGATTTTTTCACATTAGAAAGCCTCAAAAAATACACACTATCTTCTCTCTTGCTTCTTAATAAATTAACATTCCTATCAATATCTCTAAGTAAATTTTTGTTAACTCTCATATTCTTCCGCTGACATCAAACCTATATAAATCTTTCTTTTGTAACTCCTTCAGAGTAATCACTTAAACATCCCCATTCCAGCTCCATAGTTGGACTCATTGCTACCTAGCTCTTTGTACTCTGGTTCTAGTTTAGAATCTTCATAATCCTTAGGGATTTTAACTTCTCTATATTTAGAGCTTGGCCCATTCCAATGTCTCTTAATATTCTTGTAAAAAGAAACAGTAATAGCTTCAAAGAAAGAAAATATGACAACCCAGATTGCCTTGAAAACATTTTTGACAATCTTTGCTGCATCTACCATTTTTACACTTCTAAGGAATACTCCCTGCTAATTACACTACCATCTAGGTCAATCTCTCTTATTAACTTTCCCTTCCTTACAGCAACTTCCCTAGCTTTCCTGAAATCATCTTTACAATCTTCAGGCACAATCAATTCTTGAATATCTAACTTATGAATAATTACTGCTTGCTTGTAATCCTTACCAAAATCAAAATCAAATTCTTCAGCAAATTCCAAAGGAAAGCTAGCTGAACAAAAATTATCTTTCAGTTTTCCTCCCGGTTTAGGCAAACTACTTTTACATTTCAACTTATAGTTGCTTCCCTTAACACTCAACAACAAATAATGCATTTTAAACTTTTCAAAAAGTTCTTGCATTTCTTTAGGACTCATGGCTTTTTTCAGTTCAGCCGTATACAACTTTCCTCTCTTAGAAAAATTAACAGCATCTATTTCACTTTCAAAATCATAATTTGTAATAATCTTACCACTAACTTCTGCATCTTCTTCGATGTTAAATGCAACAAGCCTAAATAATTCATTAGACCAATCAAAACTTGTTTTTACTGAAAGATTTTTACCTTTCTTCAACTTTACAAGAAATCTATCATACTGTCCTTTACCTAATCGAACAAACTGCCTATGCACAAAAGCGCCAGTCTTCTCACCCTGACAAATTGTTTTTATAAAATTCATTTTACAACCTTCTCTAACTCTTTCAAATCATCTTGTCCTTTATTTGATTTACTATAGCTTGGATCATTAAACATACTATAAACTAAACGCTCCATTCTATTAACTCTATGCTCATGGTGATCAACCCTCTTCTCAACTTCTAACTTTCTATCCAACATCATTTTTTTTTCAGGGTTCTTAGCATAATGATAGGAATCTTTAAGCACTCTAAAAGAATCCACACATATTAACTTAGCTCCGCCCTTAGTAACTAACCAAAAAAACCTAGCAGTCTTGCCAATAGCTTTGCCAGTCTTAGACCTTTTCCTTGCCATATGCTTAGAATATCTTCAATCATTAAAAGTTAATCGCTTTAGCTCTATAGAGATAGCTTTCTCATTAACCCTAATATATTTCGGACATAAAACATACTCATATCCTTTTTCTTTACAATAATCTAAAACTTTTTCATCATAAGCAACTACTACATTAACTCCTCTTTTATCTTTATGAAAAATTTCAAGATCACTCAGTTCTTCTTTCACTTTCTTCTGTAGATTAAGTAAAGAAACTAACTTATTTTTCTCAAGAGCTGCAAATATTTCTTCGTAAGCTTTATCGTGTACTTTAATCAAAGATAATCCTTCTTTCACTTTCGCATGAAAAGCAATATTAGAAGAAATCCAACCTCCATATCCTAATTCTGTAACCTTCCATCTTCCAAAACTGCCAATGATAACATCTGAATACAAACCATTACACAAAACTTCATCTCCTAAAGCACCTGAAGCATCCTCAATAAGCAAACACTTAGCTTCTCTACACACTTTACTAATTGCTTGCATATCTTGCTCAGCAAAGTATCCAGCAAAGCTACTCACAATAAAAGCACTAGCGTCTGAAATTTTACTCTTCAAGTCTTCCAGATCAATAACTCCTCTATTCGTTTTTACCTCAATAACTTCAAAACCAAAATATTTAGGATAAGTCTTGTAAGAGAGCCAACCTCCTTGATCAGGAATCAAAATTATATTTTTAGGATTAACAATCTTAGCCAACTGCATTGCAAGAAATATTGCACTATTCCCTCTATCTGTAATCTCTACAAACTCGTGCTTAGTAAGATTTTTCATAATTTTTAGCAATTCATCTTTCATCATTCCAGCGACTTAAAACCATTATATAAAACTACCTATCCATCTCAATAATCCTTTTTAGCATAAACTCTCTTAACAAAACTATGCAATACACTGCTGTAGTCAAATTAATCATGGACAAAGGTACTGATAACGTTCAAGTTCCTTCAGCTATTAGCTTTCAATCTTTCACTGAAGCTGGTAGACTTCTAAGCAAAGAAAATCGCCATGAAGAAGCAGGAAAAGCTTTCGCCAAAATAAACAACCAGCAAGAACTTTTAGAAACTGGCAACTGGTTTTGGCAACAAGGAAGAGCCAAAGAAGCTAGCTACTATTACAGGTTCATTAATGATATCAAAAAAATTGAAGCTTGCGCTATTGAATGCATGAACCAAGATCATTATGAAGAAGCCAAGGCTTTACTTGAATCCACTGGCAACTATCGCATGTTAAGTTTCCTAAAAACTAACTTCAACCTATAGGAACATATATAAAATTCTATACACTACCAAGCCTCATGCCCAAGACTTTTTACATAACAACTCCGATATATTATCCTAGTGGTAAACCTCACATTGGCAATATTTACACAAACATAGTCTGTGACATTTTAGCACGCTGGCATAAATTAATGGGTGAAGAAGTTTTTTTCACAACTGGTTTAGACGAACATGCATCTAATGTTGAAAAAGCTGCAGCTAAAGCAAAGACTACTCCTAAGAAATTTGTAGATAAAATAGCACCTTCCTTCAAAGAAGCATTCAAAGCTTACAACATAGGCTACGACAAATTTGTAAGGACAACAGATCCTAAGCATAAAAAGTTCTGTCAAGATATTATTCAGAAAGTTTACGATAAAGGTGACATATACAAAGGTAAATATGAAGGTTGGTACTGTGACAGTTGCGAAACTTACTACACTGAGAAAGATCTTAACAACAAACGTTGCCCATTGCACAAAAAGAAAGCAATGTGGTTAGAAGAAGAAACTTATTTCTTCAAAATGTCTAAGTACCAAAAAAGAGTTGAAGCTTACATTAAGAAACAGAATTACATCTTCCCTAGCACAAGACAGAAATTCTTACTCGGAAGAATGAAAGAAGGTGTTAGAGACTTATCCATCTCTAGATCAAACACTAAATGGGGCATACCTCTTCCTTTTGACAAAAAAGAGAGAGCCTACGTCTGGTTCGACGCACTCTTAAATTATACTTCCTCAACAGAAGACCAAAAATATAATTACTTCTGGCCTGCTAATGTTCACGTTACTGCACACGACATAATGTGGCACCATTCAGTTATTTGGCTAAGCATGCTCTTCGCTGCAGGAATAAAACCTCCAAAGAAGCTTTTAGTTCATGGTTTCATTAAAGGAGAGGGTGGCGTGAAAATGTCTAAGAGCATTGGCAACGTGATTGACCCATTAGCCTTGCTAAAAACTTATCCTTCAGATTCAGTAAGGTATTTTCTTGTTAGAGAAATTCCTTTAGGCGCAGACGGTTCATTCTCTTACACGGCTCTAAAAGATCGACATAATAACGAGCTTGTCAACGATTTGGGAAACCTACACGCAAGAACTCTAAGCATGCTAGAAAAATATTACAAAGGCTCTATTCCTAGGTCTTCAAAGAACGAATTAGTAAAACGTTTCAACTTCAAAAAAGTACAGAAACACATAGACAACTTTGAGACACATTTAGCTCTTTCAGAAATTTGGAAATTTATTAACATCTGTAACAAATATATTAACGACAAGAAACCTTGGGAACTGGCAAAGAAAGAAAGTAAAAATTTAGACACAGTGATGTACAACCTAACAGAATCATTAAGAATACTTTCAATAGTTCTACAACCTTTCATGCCAGAGACTGCTGCAAGGATCACTAAATCTTTAGGCTTAAAGAAACAAGGAACATTCAAAGAAATTAAGTTTGGTCTACTGGGTAACAACAAATTAAAGAAAGAAGAATATTTATTTTCAAGAATAGAAGAAGAAAGGAAGGAAAAGAAAATGTCTGCAAAAACAAAAGGAGAACTCTTAGACGCACCTCATTATTTTCAATTCAAAGACTGGGAAAAAGTTAAGCTACGTGTTGGTAAAGTTGTCAAGATTAAAAAACATCCTGATGCTGACAAGCTTTATGTTTTACTAGTTGACATGGGCCCTGGTGAAAATAAAAGACAGATTGTTTCTGGTTTAGTAGAATATTACAAGATGTCAGAGCTCTTAGACAAGCAAGTAGTCGTCATAACAAATTTACAACCTCGGAAATTTCGCGGAATTGAAAGTGAGGGTATGTTATTAGCGGCAGATTTCAAGAATAAGGTTTCTTTGTTACAACCAGATAAAAAGATTCAGACTGGTGCTAAGGTTTGTTAATATATGACCCTGGTCGGATTTGAACCGACGACCGCCCGATTATCAGTCGGGTACTCTACCAGACTAAGCCACAGGGTCAATAGATTGAAAGGATTAATTGTGTGTTTATAAGTTTTTTGAGTAATATTCAAGTGGGTCAAGCTTACCAGCTAACATATTTCTTCTTTCTGCTAGTGTTGTATATGGTGGACAGAATCCAAACCTTTTCCAAACTTCATACTTTGTAATATGTTTAGGAGAACTAAATCCTATTAACTTCATAAACTTCTCAAGATTTTCTTTGCCATTAATCTCAATAGCATTACTCAAATGAGTTTTATCTAAAACTTTCTTTTCAAAATTATATCTTGTATATGGCTCAAATCCAAATCCCTTCAAAAGCTTAACAATATCTTTTGCTAAATTAGTATTAGATGTATGTAGAGATAATGTTGGATATTTATGAATTCCCTTTGCTTTTCTTTTAGAAAATGTTAAGGAGAAATCTGTGTCGAAGAAACCACTAAGAAAAGCACACTTGATTTCATTACTTGCACTGAGTATACAACTCGGAACATTACATGTGTATTTGTTTCCTCTTGGTAATCCAATTATCTCTGATAAGAAATGAACTATTGCTTTAGAACGAACCCATAATCTAATGGAAGATTTATTTTTTCTTTTGTCTTCCTGAATACTTGGGAAAATGTTAAATAAAGATTCAATAAGTAAAGAAATATCTTTGGTATACCATTCATATTCATCAACAAGATGGCCAGTATAAGTTACGGCATAATCATAATTATTTGGACTGACATAAATATTACCATCTCCAAGATGAATTCCAATAAGGTTAGCTAATTTGGGCGTAATGTTTAATGGAATCTTTATCTTCCTAATAGTATCTTTACTACTAAACTGAACTTTAGCCTCAGAAAACATATACAATAACCATTAATTTCAAACTTAATAACTCTTCACCAAGAAAAACGGAAAATCTTTCAGATCTTCTAGAAGAATGAAAATTACGGCCTGGGCAGGGATCGAACCTGCGACCGTTAACGGTCTACTGGCAAACCAATTAGACTCTCGGTGTCTAGCCCATATGGATAACAGCTTCACCAATAAAAAGCCTAAACTTTTCATATCGAGTGCTCCACCGCTGAGCTACCAGGCCATGTCTAAGCGACTGAAACTCTACACTTCTTAAAAAACTTTCTATTAATCAGAAAGACAAACCTTAAATATACTTACAGGAAAATCCAAATTACATAGTATAAGAAAACATGGCAGAAAAAGACTTTGACTTAGAAACATTAGTAGAAAGATTAAGAAATGGGGGTAATATTCCAGATCTTATAAAATTTGGCGTAGACCCTGATCTTATGGAACAAGCTAAAGAAATAGTAAAAGCTGATCCAAATTATAGAAAGAACGCAAAGCATTTTACTCCTGGAGAGGGAGCTGAACTAACAACTGGATTTAGACCTAGAGGCATTCAAGGTCATGGCACAGAGCCAATAAAGAGAATAAAACTTCCTGCGATACCAATTACAACAGATGAGAGCGAATCATTAAACATTGATGGAGGTCATCCCCAATCACAACCTTGGGCATCAACAGGTCCAAGAAAAAAAGACCTTGAAGCTCTTGAAGAATGCATAGCTACATACTTAATGAAAACTTATAGAACTGAAAAAAACTTAAAAAATTTAAGTAGGCATGATTTTTTTACAATTCCAGATAAATTACCTAAGGGAATAAAAGTTATAATTGGAGATAATGGGCTTAGGGGAAAAATTCCAACTATGATTGAGAAAATAACTTCAGAATTATATAATGATACAACTTTATTTGGACTTCCAGAAGGCTTAGAAGGTGAATGGGAGGATGTTATTACAACTAAAAGAGTTTTAAGTCCAATACCTAAAGATCTAAAACCTGGATTCTTTAAGAGAAATTCTATAACTATAGCCGCAGCTTTAGCTACTATTGGTATTGGTGGATATTTTCTTTCTACAAATCCAAATCTTCTACAACCCAGTCCTAAACCCACTCAAGAAATAATACAAGTTACAAGTCCCAAGCTTGAAGATGTGCTTGAAGAAATAGCAAGTCCAGACCAAGAAAGCATGGTCTTAGCTTTAGGCATGGACCCAAATTTAGGGTACGAAGCTAAGGAAACTATCATTCTAGAAGAAACAAAGACTGCAGAAGAAGATCTACGCATGATACAATACGATGGAAAAAAGTTAACGCTTAAGCCAGACCAAAGAGGTTTAGGATTATTAGTTTATGTAACAATAGCTGGTATTGATGAGGAAATCTGGACAAAATCTTTAGAAGAGCAAAAAATTCTAATAAAAGAGGTAGAGATTGATTTAGCAACTGGCGATTACACTGACATAAACATGTCTTTAGCACAAAAAACTTTAATTGGCTTCATACAAGACAATGCAGGAAAAGGTAAGAATAGTGTACATAACGCAGACACTTTAGCTTTAATGTCTCCGGACAAGAATATTGTTTGGGCAGGCGCAGAATTAACTTACGAAATAGATTTACTTGTAACTGGAGAAAGAATAAGCAGCCTTGATGACATTTCAAGCTTAGAATATTTCTTTACAGCAGATACAACACCAGAAGAGATAGCACAAACATACAACAAGACTGATGCTATTGGGCTAGAAGAAATAAGAAAACATATTGCCGACACTGATAAGAGTAATAGGCTTGAATCTGCAGTAGCTCTTTACAACGAATCTTCTGATATACGTGACTCTGAAACTTACATGACTGTCACTGAAATAGCAAATCTTTACAGTCTTAGCCCTAAAGAAATTAGAGAAGAAAACATTGCTACTGGTGGAATGAATCGTTGCGAGGCTATATGTGAAGCTAGAGAAGCTAGAGTTAACTGGGCTAAAGAAAACCAATACAGTATTTCCTTAGAAAACATGGCAGAAAATCTGGGTGTTACTGAAGGAACTGTAAAAAAATATCTTAGAGACTAAAACTAAGGCAACCAAGTTTTGGGCTTTTTCAATTTTTTAGGAAGATATTCATCTATAACATAATTTAATCCCCAAGCAGCAAATGCTTGTTGTTCTACACGCACTCCTTTCTTAGCCATGGCTTGCAAAGCTTTCTCCCAAGGTTTATGATGCTTAACAAAGGGATCATTCTTTATTCCATCTTTTATTCTCTTAAAATCAACTTCTTTCAATTTATGTGTAGGCAACTTATATTCATCAATATCTTCAGGAGTAACTCCAATGAATTGGGCTTGCGGCACACAGAAATATTCATTAATATGTGCAGCGTTACCAGACCCAACTTTCAAAGTCCTGTAAATATTTAAATATCCGTAAGGGTCCCCATCAGTAAAAACATAAACAGGAATACTCATACTATCAGATAATTTTCTAATGAATCTCCTAGTAGCTCTAGTTGGTACACCTGACATTGCTATTAGGATACAATTAGTTTTCTTCCAATACTTATGTTTGTTTAATCTCTCAAACATACCAGCAGTCTCTATAGCCAATACAAATTTAGCCTTTGTCTTGAATTTCAAATGTTCTACAGTAGAAGGGATTGAATAAGCACCACTACCAAACTTCGTACAATCAATTTCCAAATCTTTACCATCATCTTCTTTATCTATTATTATGAGATCACCTGCAACAGCTCCACCATGCTCTCCTGGTATAAAACCCATCTGTTCTCTATTCACCCCAAACATAGCTTCAATATCATCCATAACTGCATCAGACTCAGGCTGCTCTTTGAATTTAGCTTCTCCCCAATTCTTGGAAATATAATACATCTCTCTTTTAGTAGCAATATCATTAGTCTCCACTAAATTTTTAGAAACTGACATCATACGCAAAGATTGTGCAAAAGACTTTACTGTATTAACGGTCATAGTACGCGACTTCATATTACCTTTCAATTCAAAGTAACCTTTCTTACCATCATAAGTAACATTGCTAAGCGATCTTACCGGAAAATCCACTTCGGGCTTCTTCCCTTTTTGTATAGTTTTGTACACTTGCTCAGCAGATTTATTAATTCTAGTAATCATACCAACTTCTTCTTTCTTCTTTTTCTTAGTCATTTTCTAGACTTCTCCAATATTTCTTTCAACATAGAAAGTGTAGCTTTTTCTTCACCCTCATCTAAGTCTAAGATTTCTCTCAAACCAATACCTATGTGTGGCAAATATTTTTCAATATAAGATTTCTTCTTATGCTCTTCTGCAGCCTTCTTTTTCTTTCTAACATAACTTGCAAGCTTCCTTCCAGCTTCTTGCAATGCAAGCTTAACTTCTTTAATAATTTCAGGATAACTTGCTACAGCTTCCTTGCTCTCTGAAGTGAAAGGCACCCACACTGAGGCCATGTGCACCATAACTATTAAGGGTCCTGAAGGCAAAGCCCCTCTAGACTGAGAAACACCATAATTCTTCCACGCCGTCTGCAATACTGACTTAGTAATCGCGCAAGCTCCTGCTTGATGTTGTAAAGGAACTCTATTAGCAAACCTAATCACTTTAGCCAACTGATCTCCAGAGATACTTCCACCATATGCGATACACACTTCTATTTGGAAAGGATTACCTCTATAAACTGCTGGAGGTCTAGTGACTGCAGTATAAAACTCAGCATCAATTTCTTTTTTCACACCTTTCATCATTTGTTCTTCAGTGATAGGCGAGATACAATCTGTAGGCGGCGCCATTATTTTAGTTTCTTGAATAGACTTATACAAATTGTCCGCTTCTTGCCTAGCAATCCTTGTAGGCCTAGCTTTCTCATACAACCCAGCCTTCCCACAAATCTCTTTAGCCTTAGCCATACTCACTCTAGAAAATTCAGAGTGCAAGAAAGCTTGCAAGGTTTTAGCATCAGTATCTTTCAACATTTTTATTAAGATACCTAACTCAATACCATAAGGATGCGGTTTAATTTCCTTAGACTCTTTAGGCAACTGCTTAGTAGCTCTAGGAAATTCTACTACATCTTCTTTAGGACTTTTGTAAACTATAGTTGCGTGCGGGTTAGCAATCGCAGTCATCTGCAAAAACTCATCAACGCTAAGTTTACCTTTATGATATTTACCTTCTAGTTCAAGTTGCAATTTAGTACCATGCTCTTTCCCTTCCCATTCTCTTTCTTCATCTTTAACTATCTCTGGCTCATTAGTCTTAGTGTTCAAATGTAATTCATAATAATGCGCTACCTTCCCTTTCCCAGTCTTAGAAATTATACGTATGGGTTTTCCTGTTGTCAACTGTCCATACATGGCACTCGCCGATATGCCTATGCCTTGTTGCCCTCTTTGTTGCCTTTTACCAAAAAACTTACTACCATACAACAGCTTCCCAAATATTCTTGGTATCTGTTTCTTAACAATTCCCGGCCCATTATCTTCAACAGTAACTTTAAATCTAGATTCACTAGTTTGCTCTATAAAAACTTTAACTTCAGGAAGAACTTTCATCTCTTCACAAGCATCTAAAGAATTATCAACAGCCTCTTTCACTGTGGTCAATAAGGCCTTCCTAGGATTATCAAAGCCTAACAAATGCCTATTCTTGGTAAAGAATTCGGAGATAGAAATAGTTTGCTGCTTAGTAGCCAACTCTTCAGCAACAGTCTTAGAATTTCTCTTTTTACCAGTCAAGGTCGTTTGTCCCATAAAAAATGATGCAGCAGAAGCTCGTTAATAAAAGTTTCGTCACTTCTGCTTATACCTGCCACGCTTCTCAACTTTTTCCAAACGCTTCATTACTTCTTTAAACTCTTGGCTCTCTTTTTCATAGCCTTTCAGAATATAATCAAAACATTCTTCAGCATGTTTGTAATGTTTACTCTCTAAAGCTTTACGAATCAAATGCACATCAACAGCTTTATCTTCAACTTTAGTTGAAACAAAACCTAATCCAAAATCTATAAAATAAACTTTATCATGCACTATAATGTTAGAACTTGTAAGATCTCCATGTATTATATTTGCATTATGCAACCTAGCAATCTTCTTGCCTACTTTAGTAAATATTTCTTTTCTATCAATATCCTCAACACAATCTCTTAACTTCTTGCCTTCTATCATCTCCATAGTTATGGTCATTTCTTTATCACAAGAATCAATAACTTTGGGCACAGGTATTAACTCTGCAGCTTTAGCTAAAAGTTTAGCTTCTTTCCTGGTAGAACTTCTTCTAATCACATTATCGATAGCTTCATGCCTATACTTTTTCCTAACTCTTTCTTTTAGAATTGTACCATCCTTAAAGTAAACTTTAGCCTCTGCACCTTGCTGAATTAATTTCATACTCCAAATCCTTTTGGCATCTTCCCTTTAAACTTTTTCATTAACTTAGTAGGATCATCTACTCCCTTAACCATCTTCATCATCTTCTTACTTTGCTTATACTGTTTTAACAATTGCCTAACATCACCAATTTCAACACCAGCACCTTCAGCAATCCTATCAATCCTACTCCTAGTAAGTATATCTGGATCTTCCAATTCTTCTTTTGTACAAGACTGCATAATTATTTTCCACTGCTTCAGCCTATCTTCTTGCCCATCCAACATTTCTTTAGGCAACTTTGCTCCACCAAGTCCAGGTATCATCTCAACAACCTTACTCAATGGGCCCATTTTGCCCATTGCTTCCATCTGTTCATACAAATCTAAGAAATTAAAATCTCCCTTCAACATTCGTTTACCCAAATCTTCAGCACTATCTAAGTCAAGAGCTTCTTGCGCTTTTTCTAACAAAGCTTCCAAATCTCCCATGCCTAACAACCTACCAACAAAACCTTTCGGGTTAAACACTTCAATATCTTCAGGCTTCTCACCAACTCCAATAAACTTGATAGGTGCTTCAGTTACGGCACAAGCACTTAGAGCACCTCCTCCTTTAGCAGTGCCATCTAGCTTAGTAACAAACACTCCAGTAACACCACAAGAAGAATGGAAACTTTCTGCTTGCTTTTGCGCAGCTTGCCCAATATCTCCAGATAATACTAGAAGTTTCTCATCAGGCTTTGCTAACTCATTAAGATTTTTCAACTCTTCAACCAAATCCTCTGACAAAGCATCTCTACCTGCGGTATCTATCAACAACAAATCAAACTTCTCAAACTCTTTCTCAAACTCTTTGTAAATTTTTAGTGCATCTTTCTCTCCGGGCTTGATAAAACATGCAACATTAATGCTATCTGACAACTGTTTCAACTGTTCAGGCGCTGCAGGCCTATGCACATCCAAACCAATAGTAGCAACTTTCAAGCCACGCTTAGAATAATACTTAGCCAGTTTACTTATGCTCGTAGTCTTACCAGAACCAAAGAGACCAACCATCATAATCTTGAAAGGCTTCTTAGTCTTGTCTATCTTAATTTCACTTTTCTCTCCACCTAGAAACTTAACCAACTCATCATAAACAATTTTGATTAAGAACTCTTTTTGTGTAACACCAGGCGGCGCTTTCTCTTCCAAAGCTCGCTTCTTAATTTCTTTGGTTAAGGAGAAAACTAATTTAACATTAACATCTGACTGTAACAAAGCTCTTTGAATATCTTTTACTAACTCATTCACCAGTCTTTCATCTACAAACATCGACTTAGCTATTTTGGCCAAGGTATTCTTCAGAGATCCGCCTAACTTATCTAAAACCATAAGGATAGGCTAATTTCTTAGAATTATAAATGTTTTGAAAGAAAAATAAAAAAATTAAATGTTAATCTTAGCCGCTAGCTCAGTAATAACAGGAAAACTTTTCATTTCTCCTGAGAAAGCTGCAACCATGATAACTATCCAAGCTATTAGTAACAATACTGCGCCAATCATGTATATTATCCATCCAAGGAAAGGTATCATAGAAACCACCGTGATAACTACCCAAGCAATGAATAAAACCAAACCATGCTTAGCATAATACATTGCATACTTGTCTTTCTTTCTAGTCAATAAAACTAGTATAAATCCAAGCAATGTAAGGAACACTCCAAGGAAAGCCCAGATTTTACTATCATCATTAGATTTTTTTGCCATACTTTCGAGAAGGTAATCTGTTATTTAAGATTTACTCAAATCCTAAACTCTTAATTATATCTTCTTTATCAAATTCTTTAAGATCATTATAATCTTGGCCAACACCTAAATAGAATATTGGTTTCTTTGTAACATAAGACACAGAGATAGCAGTTCCACCTTTCTCATCAATCTCGGCTTTACTAAGAATAGCTCCATCAATCTCTATGGCTTTATCAAAATTCTTTATCTGATCAATACAATCATTACCTGCAATCATTTCGCCCACGTAAAGTTTCAAGTCTGGCTTAACAACTCTAATAATTTTTTTCATCTCATCTCTAAGGTTAACATTAGAATGTTGCCTACCTGCAGTATCAATCAGCACCACATCAATATTCTTTTGCTTAGCATACTTCACAGCATCAAAACCAACTGCTGCTGGATCACTCTTGTAATCATGTTTAATCACTTTAAGATCCAAGTTCTTTCCATGCTCTTCTAACTGTTGAATTGCTGCAGCTCTAAACGTATCTGCTGCTGCTAAGACAACACTCAAACCTTCCTGCTTCAACTTATGCGCTAGTTTAGCTATAGAAGTAGTCTTCCCGGACCCATTCACTCCAATGAATACTATGGTGTAAGGTTTTTTCTCCTTAGCCATAGCAACAATGTTAGGTACTTCCAAGCTTAGAACTTCTTCAACACTTTTCTTTAGGCTATTCATAATAACTGTTTCCACTTGTCCTCTCTTCAAAGGCTGATTCACTAATTCTACTTTAAGGTCTTGCTTAATCTTTTCAATAACTTCAAATGCAACATTATTTTCTAATAGCTCTACTTCCAAATCCCAGAATAACTCATCAAATTGTCTATCAGATATTTTTTTAGTAGTAACTTTTTGCTTAATCTTAGATAAAATCCCTTTCTTTTCTTCTATTACTTCCTCAGGCTCTTCTTTAACTTCTACTTCTTTCTTTTCTTTTGGCTTCTTCTTCACTTCTTTCTTAGTCTCTTCCTTCTTAACAACTGGAGTTTCCTCTATTTCTTCAACTACTTCAGCCTCATCTTCAAACTTCTCCGAAATACTAGAAATAGCACTCTTAACCTTTTTCTTTAGGAAACCAAACATATTGTTGAGAATAATATCTTATTTTATAAGGCTTTCTCACTCATATTGTCTAAAACAACAGTAGCATAACTTCCTTTAGCGAGAAAGAAAGAAACAACTTGCTTCATCTTTCCTTCATTCAACTCATCTTCTTCAAAAGATAAAGTTTTCGCATCCTCAACTTTCACAACTCTAGGTCTCTCACCACCCTCAGACCCAATCTCTAACATACTTCTAATAATAAAATCTGGCTTACTAATATTCTCCTCT
>CEPX01000239.1_pt1 | contig 16553 bp, 25 predicted proteins | sample 361361 | NCBI WGS metagenome assembly CEPX01 (sample SAMEA2619974, study PRJEB7988) | marine metagenome | biome: marine biome (ENVO:00000447); feature: mesopelagic zone (ENVO:00000213) & marine oxygen minimum zone (ENVO:01000065); material: "saline water (ENVO:00002010), including plankton... | reverse complement strand
TTATCTGATTAGGATGCGTCGATGGTTCACTCTCGTTAGTCTTGCTTACATAGAATTTATCTATCTTGAGATAAATCGACTCATCAACTGGTTCCAAGTCAACCTCTGCTTCTTTAAAGAAGTTACTTCTTTTGTTCGACCATCTACCATCAGTACAATCAAAATCAAAAATAAATTCTTTTGAAGTATGCTTGGTAGATTTTTGTGAATAGGAACCACTATTGTTTCCACTAGTATCCCTCGGATAAATCAAATTTAATTTGATAGGAGTTAAATCCGACATTTTAGGAATATCCCCATCGAATTTTGTGGCATCCATCCACTTTTGCCTTATGGCAGGGGTATTAAACTTTATCAGATAAACATTCTCATGTTTCTTGTTAGATTCTTGCCCCTCGTAATTTTCAATGAGTGGCGCAATTCGATTGCTTCTGCCAGTATGAGAGATTCTATCTTCTTCAACAACTCTGGCAGTTTCTTCAACGAGAATAGTGCTAGTTTCAATTCCCTTGACTCGTTTTGTTGAGTTAAGCCTAGCAGTTCTGTGTTTAGCCCAATTCCAAATTTGCACATCTCCTTGCTTGAGTATCTTCGTACCAAATTGATTATCGGTAATGGAAATGCCATTCCAGTTGACTCCCTGTTTATCCGCAATTTTCTTCAACCTATCGCCAAAACCCCCATAACTAAATGCCTTGTCGTAAAGCACCTTTGCATCCCACAAGGTTTTGCAGTCCTTAAATGATTCTGACAATAAAGAAGGAACTTCCTTAATTATACTGTCGAGCTTTTTAATAATGGTATCTTTGGTTCCCTCGGTATATTGCAATGCTTCACGACTTGCCGAAATATCCAATTCACCAATCTTAAATTTGATAATTACCCCCGCATCGAGTAGGTCTACCCTCCCTGTTTTGTCTTGATAGCTATTGGGAAGATTCAAAGCATATTCGTCAATGGGATAAGAAATGTTGCCCATGATTGCCGTAGAGGAATGCCTGTTTGCCTTGGTAACTTTCCAAGTGTCAGTCTCAAAAATTACTGCTCCTATATCAGTATCGTTTTTGAACCTCTTACTGTCGCAACCGTGAATTTCGGGACAAACATCAAAGAACTTATACAAGTCAACTGCTTTTGTGTAAAATTCTTGGAAGTCGCCCTTTTTAACTGGAATAACTATCTCAATTCCGTTGGGTTCCTTGGTCGATTCCTCCTTCATTTTGGAAATTTTTCCAACTTGAGAGGGGTCAATGAAGGCGTTGTAGGAAATCTTGGTTCCATCCGTAAAGGAATTGATAATGAAATTATCACCGTAGGCAAATGCCGACTTGCAACCCAATCCTAATTGGCCAATCTGCTCGTTCGTGCCGCGCTTGGTGCTTTCACCGTACATGGCATAGATTTCTCCAATCTCTTTTTCGGTTAATCCTCGGCCAAAATCCCTTACTTTAAAATCAAGAGATAGAGGGTTAGGTAAAGTAACCTTAATTGGGGTATCCTTCTTGCCAACCTCTATATGAGCGTCAACCGCATTTGTAGAATACTCACGAATGACTGCCAGAACTTTGTCGGAGTACAACTGGTTCCGCAAGACATTGAAGATATGGGAGATTCCCGATTGCTTGATTCCGAAAGAATAGGAGGTGAACTCCTGCGACTGTTTTAATGTTTGACTGGATGATGTAGTAATCATGTCCCGTTATGATAACTCACCTTGGAAACAATGTCAAGCATAAAAAAGCAGAAAAAAAGAAACTTTTTTAAGTTAATTAACTAAACAACTGAAAAACAATGACTTGCGGGAAGAAATAAATTGAAGTTATGTGGCTTTTTTTCTAGTTACCACAATTTTGAGCATATTTTTTGAATTCTTTATGATTTTTTCTCTCTCGAAATACTTATCTAGTCTAGCTTCAACCCTAGATATATTATCACATTCCAAATTTGCTCTATGGGTTAGAAACTCTGCTTCTTTAAGGAGTGCATGAAACTTTTCCTCATAGTCTGGCAACCAAACCTCGTCCTCAAGTTGCGCCATTTCCTCAAAACATCTCTCTATCCTGTCCTCCCACCACTTGACACTCGCTTGGATAATTTGAGCGTCTTTCTGAATGGATTCCTTTTCTTGGGTTAGAGTCATAAATTTCAATTAATTTGAATTAATTTATTTTGTTTTGCCGATTTTTTTAACTGCTTCCGCTGCCTCTTTGATTTCGGCGGCGGCTTGCTCAAATGCTGGTTGCTTTAGTCTATAAATCCAATAACCTAAAGCCCCGTTCAACAAAAGACTGATAATTAATGCTACAATTTCCATACCTTAAATTACACTTATTTGGCCCATTTTCGTTCGCATATATGACTTATTTGGCTCATTTTCATTCACATTTATTAAAAAAACAAACTTCCAGCATCGGATTGAGAATCTTGGGTTCCTTTGTCTCTTTTATGGGTTGGGGCAAGGCCGGATGGTTTAATCCCTTCGTTGTCATAGTTATCAAGGCCATCATCCATGTCCATATCCATGCCTTGAATCTCATTTCTTATTTGCTTCAATTCCTCTTGTATAGCCTTTGCCTCTCCCTCTATCGTCGTTGCGAAATGCTCAATTTCCGTTAGGCTTCCAAGGATATTATGTCCTTCGTCGCTGTCGGGCTTTATGCGTTTATTTGGCATTTTTCTATTCTTATTTAAAATTACGACGCTTATTTGCGCGTGTTTATTTGGCCTTTTTTAATTCACTTTTACAACCGTCACAAACTAAAATCATTTTATTTTCATGTAAGATCCATATCAACTCACATTCTTTACCTGTATCAAAATTTGGAACAGCTAAAAATTCCCCGCCGCATTTTTCGCATATTCCGTTGTCGTACGCAGCGTGTTTATTTGGCCTTTTTTTGTTCACTTTTTTGCCAAGAGATTGTCAATCCAGTTCTCCTTGGGTATGTGTTTATTTGGCAAATTTTCATTTGTAAATGGAATAAACTTTCTACTCCTAAAAGGATGATCGTCAGGGAAAAGCGGCACAAACGCGCTATGCTTATTTGGCCTTTTTTCTTTCACGAATATTAAAAACTAATTTTTAATAGATCTACCTCTATCCCGCCAAGATCTTTGGCGTCAGCCCTCTTCTGAATCGTGGGATCAGATGGAAACCATTGAAATTTAGTGGTGTGACAGCCGCTAACTGCAATAAATATAAGAATTAATACAAGGCAAATGAAAACCCTTTTTCCGCTTGTACATTCCATAATGTTTATTTGTCAGTTTCCTGTTAGTATGTCCTTTAGAAGTTTTAGGTGGTGAACTGTCCAGTTATCTCCCGGTGGATGGACGCATCCTTTATCAGTTTGCGAACGATCCATATATTCTTCTCTTTCGATCATTTGGTTGATTAGATCTAAAGCTCTCCCTATCTCTGTATCAATAGAAAGGTTGACCCCTGCGGGGTGGTCATCATAGCTAACTGTATAACTGGCGGACATTATTCGCTTTTACCAAATTGCATTGGCTTAATTGATTTTTCTATACCCATTCCCCTGACGGATTCATTGGGAACTATAAGCTTGGTACTTGTATCCTCAAAATAGAAAGCGGTTTCCCTCATTCCTATTCGGACAATCCTTGCTCTCCTTCCATTAATCATGACTATATCGTCAGGTTGGTACTGCTTACTCCACCAAACCATTAAGCCCTGTGCAGAACTAGTAATTATGCTATTAAAAACAATAGCTACAATACCCGCCAAAAACAACCAACCATGCTCGCCTATAAAGTCTTTTGCTGTATCTTCCATATAAGTATATTACACATTTAAACCCATGAGTTCAATTGTTCCTTAAGGTTTCCAGAAAACTCATACATTCCCCTATGCCGTAGGGTTATGTCTGGCACAGCATGAATTTCACCGCCTATAGACCTCCACAACTGACAAAATCCATAATCCTCGCTTTCGTATTTCTTCGTCTCAGGGTTAACTTTCGTTTGGAAAAAATCGTAAAAGTTATCGCCAGCGTCCGCATATCCATCTATGTCGTTCGTATATTTGAGGTCAGGTCGCTCCTTTATTATTTTCTCAAAGCAGCTTCTTTTTATCAACATGAACCCAGTAGCGGAATAGTTAACAGGAAGAATAGCTTCTCCCTTGTCGAGCTTCTCCTTTGACTCCCTCCAGTTAAGCTCAGAGGAGAAGTCGGTAGATAAATTTTTCCAAACACTAGGAAGCTCACTGTACTTCTTGAACAGAGCGGCTATCTTTTGTTCGCTTAAGTATTTCTTGGGGTAAACCCCTACCGCTACTTCACGGTCTGCGTCGAAAAGTTTGAAAAAATCTTTAGCGTCAAATATCATGTCTGTGTCCACAAAAAACAAATGAGAACAATCGCTGTTAAGCATATGCGCAGCAGATCCATTTCTCCCTCTGCTTATAAGGCTCTCGAAGTGGATGACTTTCAGAGACATTTGAATTCCCTTGTCGAGACATTGGTACATTAGCTGCAAACAGCTCATCATGTATGCTGCATGAACCATTCCGCCATACGCTATAATTGGGAAATAAATTTTGGGTCTATCGGCCACAACAATATAATAAATTAAAGCACTCTGGGCATAGTTGCCCTGCGCCTTCAATGTAGAACAATCGATCGTCTATGTGATCAAATTCGTCGTATTGGGTCCTTCCTCCGCAAGAGATGCACTTATCCAAGGTTCCCCCTCTTGCTTCGTCGCTTTCTTCTTTGGCTTCTTTTTGGAGCACGACTTCTTTTTTCCCCAGTCTATTTGATCGTAGTTTTCCTCGTAGTTTTTCCCAAAGCTTCTGCATCTGTCTCCCTTGCCTCCTGCGTTTCTTTTCTTGTGATCTTTTCTGTCTACATAGTTTAACAATTCCGAGCTGGGATTAGGTTTCCTGTCGCAAGCTGGAACATGTTTTTTCTTAGCTGCCATATGTTATTCGCCGGTCTCAAGTATTCTAAAATTATTTCTCAGGGCTTCAATTTTATCCGTTGCGTTAGCTAGTTTGTCGACATACTTATCGATTTCTGTTATTAGGTCTGGGTGTTCGCCAATCCCTATTGGGTTGTTAAAATAAACCTTAAGAATAGCGATGCTTTCAATCCTTTCGGCTTCCAGTTTCGCTATCTCCGCTTGATATAAACCTTCTCCTACTTCTTTCATGTTTTTGTTTTTTTTTCTTTTCGTCTACTAAAATTATACTCATATAACAAAACCAGCCCATGAAGACTAGCGTCACAAACTGTGCTATGAGATCAATCACTTTTGTTTCATTTCGTTGTAAAATGAAACATATTTTGGCTTGGGGAATAGCTCCTTTTGAAAGTCTTCCTCGTCTTTGAACTTAAAAATTTTCTTTAAAAGTTTACGTACCATATTGAATCCTTTTCTTCTTGAGTTAAATTAATATGCACACCGTTATTTGGTTCTATAAATAGCGGAATGAGGTCTCCGGTTACAGAGGTAGTGATCGCAATGTTGATTGCATGGTGAGCCCTTTTTTGTATTTCGTAAAATATGACTCCAACAGCGACTCCTTCCGCATCGCTTGCGTTTTCTACCCCTTTGTTGAATCTTTCGGTAAACGTATGGGTGTTTTCTCTGGCGTGAAGCATGTTCATGTATGTTCTAAAAGAAAACGAAAGATTGTCACAGTCCCAGCTACTCCTCCAGAGAGCTAGTTTTCCTGACCTGCTTTTTAAGCCAGCAAGACTAAGCCACTTTTTATAACCATTATACCCTTCGCCAAGTAGAAAATCTTTTGTAAACATCGCATAGGAAACATCCGTAAATAAAGGTTTTTCTATGCTTGGGAAAAACTGAGAGATTTCTTCTTTTTTTATCTTCGCCGTTTTTTTCATTATATTTCCAGCATGCCCATTAAGGCTTTCTTTTTGTTCTTTTTTAATTTTAAAAGGTTTTCTTTTATCTCTCTCTCGGATGAGCCAAGATATGTTGCTTCATACAATATTGCTGATATTATATTTTCTTTATTAAGTTCGTCTAAGTTCCCTATTATTTCGCTGTCTACATAACGGTCCCAAGGAGAATACCTTAAATAGAAATCTTGATCTGGAGCAAGTTCGTATTCTTGGGGGCCAGTTGGCGACATCATGTTATCGGTTACAGTAAGCTCTTTGCGAAATCTTACATCAAGAAGGGGGTTTCCAAATGAGTCCGGGACGACATCTATAAAAACAGGGGGGCATTCTTTAGTGAGGGGAATAGTGAGGATCTTATCAATTATATTACAAAAATCAATATGCTCAAAAACTTGACTCGTTAATGTATCATCCTTGTATTCGGATAGAGCTTTACAAACGTTTTCGGCTTCCTTGGTGCTAAGTATTTCCCGAATTGTCATTTACATCTCCCTAACTTTAAAGTTTTTTAAGCCAACATCTGTGATGTTGGAAAATTCCATTTTGTTTTCTTTAGTAAGCTGCTCTAGTTTGAGCAATGCTGGGGGCGGCTCACCTTCGGATATATCTTCAATATGATCTACGCTCTCCAGCCCAGCTTCGAAACTTTCGATATCGAAATCATCCTCAACCTTTACGCACATAACAACAGATTGAGAGGAGTCCCAAGTTATTAATATTTTTTTCATTTAAAAAAAGAGGGCAAGATGAACTTGCCCCCCCGGTGTGTTCTCTAAACTACCCCCAAAAAGGAAAAGCTAGGAATTAGCTCCTAGCTGTCGCCTTAGTGCGTTTCGTGCGAAGAGACCCGGAAGCAGTTCTCTTAGCTTTGCGGACGGCTAAAGAAGTGCCTCCGTTTTGCAATGAGAAAGTGCCTTTGGGTGCAGAAACCCACTCAGACTTATGTTGATTGGTTCTTTTTAGGCGCTCAACGTTGTTAACAGTGAGGGAACCGTTAAGCTCAGTCACTCCAATTTTATATTCTCTAGATCTAGTCATAATATAAACTATAGGTTTGGACCCAGATAAATGAATTTTATTTAATTTATTTTAGAATATTTTAGTAGTTTTTCCTCTACTTTTTGGAGTTTTTCTATCATCTCTTTAATTATATCTAGTTCTCCGTTCATTGGTTCTCCGGAAGGCTTCCTTGAAAGTTTGCTTTTAGCCGTAAGGGCATCACAGGACACCGAGCCTAACCAGCATTGTTCATCTAGGAAGTTCAATTTATCTCACAATTGCCTCCAGCACACGCCAGTTGTTGTTGTAAATTAGTCTCGTCATTGGCTTCCTCTAGTTGAGTGTAGTCAATTCTAGACATTGATGAGAGAAGTCTGTCGAAAACCTTATTCTCCTTCTCTGATGAAACATCTTCCATCGGAGCCTGCTTGAAATCCTTATCTCCCGTGATTGCTAATAGCGAAACAGCCGCAAAGAAGTCTTTGTTGTCAAAAAGATATTTAGCCACTTCTTCCCATTCCTTCTCCTTAACCAAAACGGTGCAGCTTACCGAATGAGTAGTTTTCTTCTTATTGTGTTTGGTTGTGCCGGGGAGAACCCAGTTCTCTTGGGTAGACTTTATATGATTCAAATGCTTAATTGCATTAAGATCCTTCTTAGTTAATGCGCCATTGGTAATCTCTATCGGAAAGGTGACAACGTCATCTGTCTTATTCGCGCTCCAAACGCTTTCCTCGCAGAGCTTATCATTAAACAGCCTAAAATACTGATACACATTATCAATTTTATTGCACTGAACACGCCTAAAATACTTACGGCTGTGATGAGGATGAATACCAGACGCAGAGCCAAGAACCAAGCTAGACGTTCCCTCTGGCTTAACGCAAGTGACTCTGGCCGCTGGCTTAATTTTAATTTTCTTTGCCCATTTCTCATTTGTTGAAACCGCTATTTCTGAACACTCCCTTTGGTTTTTGGGGCTTAATAGCACCTTGGGATTGTCCATTATTCCCGTTATGGATACCCCAAGCAAGGCTTCGTCTTCCGTAAGCTCTCTGGACGCATTGCTCAAATAGTGGAAATTTGTATATCCAGCTTGAAGTGTTCCTATTAATGACGCTGCCCAAGTATGTTCCTTGAATTCTTTGGGGGTATGGGTTTTGGCCCCGTTAATCGAGGTTAGGTTACAGAACTGAACTCCGCATCTTCCGTCTTTGGTAACTGGAACAAAGCCTATCTCACGACAGGGATTAGATAGTGTGTCTTCGTGATCAGCAAAGACAAACCCCGGTTCACCAAATTCCTTGGCCTTTTCTAAAACCTCTTTAAAGCTTTCTTCGGTAACTTTTTTCCTGAGAAAAAGGATCGAGTTATTGCTCCTTGCCCGTTGGGGATTTTCCTCAAGCCAGTTCCCGGTCTTCGCGTTCATCATTTCCTCATCGTCGGCATCAAAAACCACAGAAGTCGCCGCTCGACGAATCCCGCCGCTTAAAACTGCATCTGCACAATGCATGAGGATGTCATAAGCGTCTATGGGCCTCATCCTTGTATGGCCGGAATCTTCTATGAGACTGTCTAGTAATTTTTTAATTTTCATATGCGCAGCTTTCAGACCGCTATAACCGGGAGCCTTGCCCCCTCCGGTTTTAAGCCTACTGCCCTTCCTGCGAATCTTAGAATAATCAAATACAACCTTCCTTCCGGTAAAGGGAGTCTGTTTGAAGAAGCTACTAAGTAGAACTTCTACGCTATCCGCCCATCCCTCTATACTATCCTCAACTGAATACATAAGAACAATCCCGGTTTTATCTTCCGCTCCAACAAAATCCGACAGCCTGTTCAAATACTTTTTCGTTAATCCAAAATCAACTCCACACCCACAAAGCAAAAGATAAAAACATTCAGCGAAAGCCCTTATAGAATCCATATGCCTACATGAACAATTGAAAATTCTGGCGTTGTGGGCTGACACCGCTGGGCCACCGAATTGCATTGATCTCATCGAAGGGACAATTTTTTTCTCCCTGACTAGATCGAAAGCTCTCTTGATTTCCTCCTTGTCCTCATCTGGTAGGAATTCGTATTTCTCTAAATGCATCCCCTCTACTCTTGAGACAGCTTCGTCCCATGTCTCTCTTCGTTTCTTCTTATCGCTAAATCTGGCATACTTGCTTGTGAAAATAAAATTTGATATCTCTTCTAATCCGTTGGGTGTTATTTTACTGTCTGTGTGTGTCATTTTCAAAAAGAAATAGTCCCCAAAAAAAGGGAGGGTGCATCCTCTATTACAACTTTATTGAGCGAGGTAGAAATTAAAAAAAGTGAAAGGAGAAGTTTTTGCAATTTTGTGTTTTTTGGTGTAGATTCGTTTTAAAAATACATTATTTGACAACTATCTTCAGCTTTTCTCCATTGTCTGTTTGTATTTCTTTAAGGTATCGCTTGGCATGCTTTAGCCCGTCTTTCGAGTATTCAAAAACGCCATATCTCCAATCCTTCGCGGAAACGATGACGTAGCACTTTTCCTTCTTTCTGCTCATTTGCTATCTTCACGGATACATTCTGCTATGGTGTCTGATATAAATTTAGCTACCCCTTTTTTTGTAGCCCTTTTCTTTCCTGTGATAACTTTATAGAAGGAAATAAATTCATCATCAACTTCAACTGATACTGTCGCTGTTCCATCTTTTTCTTCTGTCAACCCTAATATTTTTACCTCTCCCGGAAGAGCGTCAATGGTTTTATCGATTTTTGTTTTTGGGTCAAATTTCTTTTTTCTTTTCATCTTCTAGCAACCAATCTATAAACTGTAAGACTCTAGGCCTTAAGTGTTTATTTATTTCTTTTTGGTCGCTATTACAATTAGGCCAAATAATTTTATAGTCGGCTTTTTCTTGTAGCCGAGGATCGTTTTCCTCCTCAAAGGAATTAGCTGCCGGAGACCCTTCTTTGGTTAAGTGAACAAGCTTCCCTTTTAGTTCCTTCTTGACCCAATATACCTCATCTTTCTTATACTCATCATACCTAATGTCAGTTATGCAAAAAACATGTGGAAAACCCCCATCCCATTCTTCTAATTCTTCTACACCTAAATCCAATCCTTCCATGTCAGCTTCACATATTTCTGGAATATATTCGAGAGTAGCCACTGGTTCTCGTGGGAAGATGGAATCCCAATGGTTTATTCGTTCCGAAACCCTGTCTATCCAATGCCTCCCCCCACTCCTGTCCCTCATCACCAAGCCATAGAAGACCAGATAGTCCCTTACCTTGTCCTTCTCTTCCCTTGTGCAGTTTAGGATATCTATTCCCGTGAGTCTGACAAGCGAAGAGCGACACTCCACCTTTAGGGATTCAGCTATGGAGATTTTTGATAAAGAAATGTCATGACTCTCAAGCTCCTCACTCAGGAGATCGGAGAACAAATCTTTACCACATGCTGCGAACCCAGATAGACCAATGAAAAAGCTGCGATGTGCCACTAAAGAACATCATACCGCAGCTTGGAAAAAAAATCAAGAACTAAGTGATCTTAATTGAAGATCCTTTTGTCTTTTTAAATGAGACAGTCAAGATTCCGTCCTCAAGAGTTGCCTTTATTTTGCTTGAATCTGCTCCAGATGGGATAACGTAAGATTCATTAGCATGAACTTTCTTACCTCTTCTTTCCCTCTCCGCTTTAACCCTCAGAAGGTCGTTGTCGATACTAAGGCTGACTTGCTCCTTCTTGAACCCCGGAAGCTCTACCTCAAAAACGTACCCATCCTTCTCTTCCAAGAAATAGTCAGGATCATAGAGATCAGCTTTAAAGACTTCAGACATTTCATTAAACAAAGGGGCAGTTAAACTAAAAAGAGGCCCCAGCCTATTATTATTTGATACTAATGTATTCATGCATCTCCATTAAAAGCAGCCTCCATGCCAATATAAAAACCTTGTTTTTAAAGGGTTTTCGTGAGGTTGTCTCAGTTAACTGGGACATTATTTCGCGATAGTTAAATTTAGTGAGTCACATGGTGTGACACATTTTCCCATTTAAAAAAAGATTTTTCTTGACATTTGGCCCTAGTTGCTGTAATATGAAGACTTGGTTATGAAGAAAACTATTGTTACATTATTGGTTGCCGCCGCACTCTTCGCGGGAAGCGACAGGGCTAACGCTGGATGGTTTGGTGCCTCGTTTGGTACAGAGCCTAGCGTGACCTTGTTTGGTCAAACTTTAACCGTTCCTGTTCCTAGCGTCGTTCTTGGTGCTGAAGCCGGAACATCGGTAAGGGGAAGTATTTCCTCTGGTGGAGCAAGGGTCTCCTTGCCTTTCATTAAAGTTGGAGTTAGGTCTCCAAAGTTGACCGTAGGTGTTAAGGACGCAAAGCTTGACGTTTCCACATCAGGAATCCGAAAAGCCAGCGCCGCGAAAAAGGCCGCATCTAAGAAATCTAAGAAGTAAACGTTTAGAAGAAACGTGCCACTAATCCCGGTCTTTAATTAGGCCGGGGTTTTTTATTAACTGTTTTATTAATTGTGATAATTAATGTGTAATGATTATAGTGAACCTGTTGGTGGCAGCGGAGTTATCTGAACCCCCCACGGAACATCTTCAGTTCAGAGACTTAACCTATAGAGCAAAAGTAAGTCTACTGTTAGATGTTTTAGTAGAGGTTGATCAAGAAATGAAAGATCCTTATTGGTTTTATATGAAAAGAACAGGGATGTTTGACTTTATCGAACAAATGGTTACTCCAGAAGAAAAAGAGGATGGAATCAGGGTAAATACTTTTAACTCGTCATACCCCAAAACCATCCTTGCCAATTCCATTCGAATTGAAAACCAGAGGAAGATTCTGGCCCAAATAGAAAAGCATATATAATTACACTTTTTTTAACAAAAAGAGGGAGCCGAAGCTCCCTCTTAGTGTCTACATCACCCAACTCTAGGATATCATTCGCCCGGATCGTTTCCGTCGATAACTTTATCACGGTTATTCTTAAACTCTTCGCGGATCTCTTTTATTCGAGCATAAACTTCCTTGCGATGAGCCTTCATCTGCTCCATCCACTCTTTTCTAGAAGCCCCCACTTTTTCCCTTAGAGCTTTCTTCTCTTCGTCTGTAGCGTCCTTCCAAGCGTCTTTATCGAAAACTCCCTTATGTTTCTTCGCGGCGGCAGCAAAAGCCTCCTTTAACTCTTTGATCTTGGCATCGTCCATTACGAGCTTACCAAAGCCGCTGTCTTTCTTACTACCGCGTTTTTTATGATCGCGAACTTTATGACCGCGCTTCTTTGCGTCCTTACGACGTTTGTCACGCTTTTCAAAAGCGGACTTAAGACGCTCCTTCATTTTCTCTCTATCCCACTTACCTTTCTCAGGCCTTTCCTTTTTCGGCTTGTCCGGTTTAGGAGCGGGTTGAGGAACTTGAGCTTGCGCCGTGGTTAACGCTGACGCTATAATAGCGACCAGCCCAATTTTGAGTATACGTTTTATAAACATAACGAATATTACACTGCAAGAAATATGCCAAATATAAAAAATAGAAAACCCCCAATAAAGGGGGCTCTCCGTTTTGGTGCCTCGCGTTGTTTGGGTAATAAGCCCCTCACGAGACAGTCCGCTTGGGTAATAAACCCCAGCAAATGTATTACACTCATTTAGGGGGCTATTTCTCTAAATTTTGTAATTAAGGATTTCTTCATTTTGGGGGTGTAATTTTTCTTGATGGAATTTCACGAATCCTCCGAAAGGGTTGTTGAGAAAACGCAGAGGTATCTAAACCAAACTTTTAACAAAAGAAAATCTCGCAAGTTAGACAACATCACTAAAAAAGAATTCTTAGCGAATAAGTCAATAATCAATCATCAAAGAAAAAATTCGTTCTCATTATCTCAACGCGAACGAAGTCCTTTTTGACAAATCCCTCATTCATTAGATACTGAGCAATGGCGTCAGACTGCTGTCTGACGAGACTATTGTGCTGATCCACGATAATAACTTTATTGTTATTAATGTGGACTTTGTATCCTTGGACTTCTACAATGTACTCTGTCCCTTGCACATACGTTATTACACCCTATTAAGAGATTTTCTTATCAAATCAGAAGTATGATAATCGGGGGTTTCGTCTAAAAGAAGCAGTCTTTCTTCGTTCATGGGTTCGTCATACCAGATTCTTAAAAACTTTTCATCTGTTTTTCCGTGAACCATATAGTCGATATCGTTTTCCTCCATCCATTTGATGGTCGTGTAGGAATTAGGTCTTTCTTTGGTTGCGGGAATTACTTCGTCTATGTATTTACAGCTTCTAAGTATCTCAACCCGTTCTTCGTAACAAAAGACAGGAGGGGTCGACTTATAGTTAGCTACAACTTCGTCTGGAGTAACAACTGCAACCACCTTATCAAAAATATCCTTCATTTTTTGAAAAAGCCGAACGTGGCCCTTATGATACATGTCGAAAACCCCTTCAGCACACCCTGTAATTTCATCTTCCTTATGATACGTGGGCATAGCGTCTTCCCAGTTGTTGTCAGTTTCGCTTCTTGCAACGGGAGTTCTCCAAGTTTCTCCGCCTGCTCCTTTATACAAATAGTCTAAATATTTTTCCACATACTTAGAAACACAAAAATCAAATCCCTCAAATTTTATTTTCTTGAGATTTTTTTGATAGTAGAGCTTAGACCTGTAGGCTGACCCATAATTAATTACAGAAGATTTTATGCCGTCGTATTCCTGCATCCCATAAATATCAATAAATATAGTATCAGTATAACCTTTTTTATCCACGTCAAGCACGGTAGAAGAATCAGCAACTTTGACTTTAAGAACCTCGCCCTCTGGAAATATTCGGAAATTATAAACGTAGGGAACATTGGTGCGTATCTTTTCTGTTACCATTATGTTTTTGAATTTCTCCCAGTCTTTCCACCAAATAGCTAAGTCTATATCGGAGTCACCATTTGCGATGCCTCCGTCACGAGCGGCTCCAAGGGCAGAGCCATATTCTAGCCATACATCTATACCGTGTGAGATAAGTTGCTCTGAAATGTCATAAGCTAGTCGAGCTGTCTCCTTATGATTATATGTGGACATTGATAAATAGCGATCAAAATGCAGGCTCACGTTTGCAAGCCTGCACTCTGTTTTTACTGAATTTATTCAGCGTCTTTGTTTTCTTGATCCTTAGGTAGCGTTTCCTGCGGGTCGACGAAATCTTTTGGAGGATCAATTCCTCCTATTATCGTATATACCACGAGTCCGGGTTTGCCGGTATGGTAAATTCCTCTGTGAACAACGGACCCTTCTCCGAGTAAGCGGCTTAGTTGTTCAAAGCCATGCTCAAGGCTCTCTTGAGGCGTGTTATCTAAGGTGTTCTTGTCTCCAATTGCGACACAGGCGGCAACGTTCCCTGTGGAAACCTCTATTACCGCAAGGATGTTTTTCTTGAGGTTATCTCTAATAGCATGGCTAATGTCAGTTTCGTCTATACCCGTTTCTTCATTGAAGGGAACAGGGGTCGCTCCAAACGTTATAATTCCCGAAGCCATAACAGTGTCTAGGTCAGCCTTATCGAAAGCTGTATACTCAGAGTTCTGAGCAGCGATTCTATTGAACAAATGAAATAAAGAACAGATACTGCTATTAGCTGTACTCCAAAATTTATTTATTGAAAGCTTTGAGTAGAGTTGTTTTATTCTCTCGTTATCGAGAATAACTAAAGGGGAAAGAGTTCCGGCTTGAATATTGTTTACAAGTTTCTTAGCTGCTTCTATCGAGTTAGTCCTTACCCTAGACCCTTCGGCACGGGTTGGAAGAGCAACGATAGCGCCAACCTTACTATCCATTCCGTCTCCTTCTATGCCCATTGTTTCACATAGATCGTGAGCAATATCAATGACAACGGAGGTTCCGCCCGCTCCTGTTCCTCCTCCGGCACCAGCGCAAATTAATATTCTATCGAATCCTCCTTTGAACAATTTTTTGAAAAAGTCCAAAACATCTTCTCGGTGATCTTCAAATATCTTTTCTGCCACGGCAGGGTTTTTGCCTGCGCCACCGCCTCCTAAAAGCAGTTTATTTTCCTGCGGTATTTTAATTGGTCTTAAGTCTTGAATAGCCGTGTTCATAACAGCTACTCGACGATACCCCATTTTCCAAAAAGTTTCCGCAATTCTAGATCCGCCCTGACCAATGCCTACGATAGCAAATCTATAAGCTCCACTAAATTTATCCTCTACAACCTCCTCGTTCTCTTCCGCAGAAGGAAGTGGTACGTCCGGAACATCTACCCCGAGGTCTTCCAGTTCAAACTCTTCTTCTTCTGGCAAGGCATCGTTCTCGACCTTCTCGTCTGACGCTGGGGCTTCTTGATTTTCTTTATTTTCTTCCATATTCTTTTTTATATGTGTTTTTTCTGGTCCGTAATGCTGGTTTCTTTTATTGTCAAAAGCTATCATTAGGTGGATCTAATTTTATACATGCTAATCTTTCTTGGCACGGGGACTTCTGGAGACGAAATAGAAAAGTACTCCTCGTCTATAACGTCCTTAATTTCGCCATACCAAGGGTTTTCGTCAATAACTAAAACTGTTTTTCCTATCATTCGTTTGTGAATTTCTAAAATTTCACTTGAGGGATAGCCGTTAGGCTGGGTTGAGTTCGTCATCATGCTAAAATTTCAATATAGAATTATCAAAAAATTTCACTAATACTTTTTCACTGTTTATAACCTTATCCCTTAATTTAAGCAGATGCTCTTTCTCCAGCAATTCAAGGATTTCCTTAAAAACTCGTTCAGCTCGCTGCTGTCTACGTTTTCTATTACACTTACATCCACCAAAAGCTGCATTGTAGTTGTCATAAACCCTCTTTAAGCCCGGAACCTCAATAATAACTGATTTGTCACCAATTTTAGATAACCTGTTGCAAAAATCAAAAACACCGTCAATTTCGACCATACCTTCCATATTACTTATTCAATAATTTTGAAAATTTAAAATATACTACACAGCCCAACAGCAAGCTTACAAAAAATAATGTAAAAGAATTAAGGACTAGGCTAATGAAAATATGAACCCAAAACCCTAAGCATAAGGGACAGGAAAATAGTCGAGTGAAGAAGTTGTTGTGCTTTATGTTTAAGAACTCTATATAGCTAAGATCTGGATCTTCTTTTATGAGCTCTTCGTATTCGGGAACCCCCCAAATCTCGTCAGGAGTCTTTGTTCCCCAGTTTCCGTGTTTGTGAAGACGAAGGGTTTTTATATATTCGAAGAAGGCGTCTGTGTCGAACCAGACGATGAGGAAAAAAGCCAAGATCGATGTCTTGCCTAATATTGATATTGCTTCATGTACCAGTGCTTCCAAAGCCTCCTTGTCCCCTATTGGATACCGCCAGCTCTTCTACGTCGTTCCATTCTACCTCGTGACATTTTTCTATTATAATTTGAGCAACCCTTGTTCCTGCGGGAAGTGTGACGGACGCGCCTCCTAAATTAATCAAAACTACGCCGATCTCATTCCTGTAACCAGAATCTATTACACCTGCCAAAACGTCTATCCCCTTCTTAACGGCAAGTCCACTTCTGGGAGCAACTCTTCCGTAGAACCCTTCTGGAATTTCCATTGATATCCCAGTAGGAACAACAGTTCTCCCCATGGGTGGAATC
>CEPX01190529.1_pt1 | contig 16571 bp, 15 predicted proteins | sample 361361 | NCBI WGS metagenome assembly CEPX01 (sample SAMEA2619974, study PRJEB7988) | marine metagenome | biome: marine biome (ENVO:00000447); feature: mesopelagic zone (ENVO:00000213) & marine oxygen minimum zone (ENVO:01000065); material: "saline water (ENVO:00002010), including plankton... | reverse complement strand
TGCTGGGTTGATTCGTGGTTTTGCAGTTACTACTATTATTGGTGTAACTATTGGTGTTTTAATCACTCGTCCTGCTTTTGGTGCTATGGCTGAGAAGTTGTTGAATTAACTCTTTTCTATCTTTTCCCATGTCCAGGGTCTTTTTTTAATTAGATGTTTACATTTTACTTTTGTGTCTGCATAAAGTTCATATCCTTTTTCTAGTGCATCGTCACAAAAGGTTGCGTCGTCAAATCCGTCTGTTGTTTTGTCTATTCTAAATTCTATTTTCTCTAATACTTCTTTTTTTATTAAGACACATCCTAGTCCACATTGTTTTACTTTTAGTAATTGTGGTTTTTCTACTTCTTTTGGTTTGAATTTTACTCTTACTTTTGTGAAGTCATAATTACTTTTCTCTAACTCTTCATGTAATGCTGGATTGAGTTTTTGTAATGTTTCTTTATTCTTCTTCAAGTTTTCTTGTTCTTCTTTGTTTAGCCATCTATATAATACTGGGAAGAGTTGTTGTTTTCCTTGTACTGGGAATGGTGAGTAATAGATACCACTTACTATTGCTTTTTTGTGTTGTAATAATTGTTCTATGACATCTTTTGGTGGTATTACATCTTGTTCTAGACTTAAAAAATAGTCATAGTTTTCTTCTACTACTTTTTTTCTTAACACATTTCTTGATGCTGCTATTTTTTCTTTTACATCTGGTATTTCTGTACAGCTTCTTTCTCCTGGTACAGCTTTTTGTAATTCCTTAAAGAATTCATTTGTTGATGAGTTGTCTACTAAGTAGATGTCATAATTAGGGTAGCTCAAATTTTTGATTGCTGCTAAATATTCATTTGTGCTATAACTGTGGTGTTTTGATACTGGGCATCCTACTAGGATTTTTGGGTGTTCCATGAGTTTGGGCTATTCTCTTAGTATTATAAAATCTTGGGTAAAAGAGCTTATTTCGTTATCACTTCAGAATAGTATATTTAATGCTAGAATGGCTCTAAACGAAAAATAAGCCTTTTTGAGAGGCTTTTTAGAGTAATTTGGATAATAACGCCGCGACGAGGATTTGAACCTCGATGCCCAAGGGCCCGGTTTTCGAGACCGGTGCAATACCAGATTATGCGATCACGGCAAAGGTTCTAAAAGAGTTCTTAAACAATTATAAGGGTTTTGTTAAGTAGCCGAAATCTATATATAGCCTGTTTCTTGGAAGTTTTTCATTATGAAAAACATCATTATATCCATTCCTGCGTTTAATGAGGCTGATTCTATTAGCTCTGTAATCAAAGAAATCAAGGAAGTTATGGATAAGGAAAAGTGGAAATATTCTATTCATGTCATTAATGATGGGAGTTCTGATTCTACTGCTGAAATTGCTAAAAATGCTGGAGCTAAAGTTTTTTCAAGGAAGAGAAATCAAGGGTTAGCTTTTACTTTTAAGGAAGAATTACAATATGCTTTAGCTGCTAAGGCTGATATTATTGTGCATACTGATGCTGATGGTCAATATCCTGCTAGATTTATTCCTGCTTTAATTAATAAAGTTGAGGAAGGTTTTGATTTAGTTTTGGGGAGTCGTTTTTTAGAAGGAAGAAAACATGCTTCTTTTTGGAAGAATTTCGGTAATAGAGCTTTTGCTAGAGTTTTTTCTAGGTTGTGTAAGGTTAAGTTAACTGATACTACTACTGGTTTTAGAGCTTTTAATTCTGATATTGCTAAAGAAATTAATTTCACTAATACTTTTACTTATACTCAAGAACAATTAATTCGTGCTAGTAAAATGAAATTCAAAATTGCTGAAGTTCCTATTGAAGCTAGGGTTACTCGTGAGTCTAGGTTGTTCAATAACATTTTTGAATATGCTTTCAAAGCTTGGGTTAATATTTTTCGTATTTATCGTGACTACGACCCTTTAAAGTTTTTTGGGCGTATTGGTTTTTATTTAGTTAGTATTGGAACTGTAATTGGTATTTGGTTAGTGTATTTATTTCTCACTACTGGAAGAATTGGTCATATGCCTGCTACTATTTTAACTGGTTTACTTATCATTACTGGTTTTCAAGTCATTATTTTTGGTTTCTTAGCAGATATGAAGAGATAATTTTAAAGTTTTTTGTAGAGTTCAATATGTAATTTTGCGCTTTTTGGCCATGTTAAGTTTTGTTTTTGTAAGAGTTTTTTTGATGCTGTCACAAACTTTTTACTTAATATTGGTTTTTGTAAGAGTTGATTTGTTTTCTCAATTATTTGTTTAGTATTTTTTGATTGTATTAAAAATCCTGTTTTGTTATTCTGTACTATCTCTTTTGTTCCACCTACATCTGTTGCTATTACTGCTAGTCCTGCAGAGAATGCTTCTAATACTACATTAGGTAGTCCTTCACAAAGGCTTGGAAGCACTAGTAAATCTGCTGCACTCATATAATCTGCTACTTCTTCTGGATTTTTTTCTCCTACAAAGAAAACTTTATTCTTAATAGTTAAATCTCTAACTCTTTTTTGTAATTTTTCTTGTAGTGGTCCTTTGCCTACTACAAGCAATAGTGTTTCAGGATTATTTTTTAATACATAAGGCATTGCTTCTATAAGATACTTCAATCCTTTCCTTTCATTGATCCATCCTACAAAAAGTATGATTTGTTTATTTTTAGGTAGTTGTAGTTTTTTTCTTATTAGTTCTTTACTTCTTTGTTTGAAAATTTGTGTGTCTATACCATTTTTTATTGTCATAGATTGTTTGGCGTATTGTTTAATTACTTTTACTAGTTCTTCATTGTTAGAAGTTACACAGTCTGCATTTTTCATAACGTATTTGAAAACAGGTTTCATGAGTGGTTTTTGTAGTGCTGTTAAGTCTTCTCCTCTTAAGGTTACTATTAATTTTTTCTTTCTTATTTTGTTTACTGCAACCCCTACTAATCCCGAGAGTGCCCATTGACAATGGATTACATCTGCATTTTTTGAATATTTAAGTGTTGTAAAGAACATTGAAATTAAATAGCATACCATTTGGATAAAGGCATAGGGGTTTTTCATGAAACTACTTATATTACCTTTTTCTGTCAAGGTTTGTATGGGTTTTATGAAATAAGTAAATCTTTTAATTTTCATTCCTTCTAATGTTTCTTGTTTTTTCAAACTTTTCTTATAATTTGGAGTGATTACTGTTAAGTCTACATTTTGTTTTGCTATGTGCTTTGCTAATTGATAAATAAAAGGGCTTTGTATGTGCCCTTTGTATGCTGGAAATGATGTTGTTACAAAGGTGACTTTCATGGTTCTTGCCTCAAGTAAAGGTTAATACCTCTTGGTGTGCTTCTTACAAGTTCATATTCTAATGTTTTTTTGGTTAGTATATAATCTGCTTGTACTTCTTCAATGTTTCCTACTCTTATTTGGTGTTTAATCCAAAATCCTGATTTAACAAATTTTCCTGTTGGTATGGTGCATAGTGCTTCTTCTGTTCTTTTCAAATCTTTTTTTGTGCAATAGTCTAGGTCTACTAAAAAAGTGCTTTCTTCCTTAACATTTTCATTTATCCATTTTCCTAATTGTACTTGTTCTGATGTGTTCCAAAGATGATTTGAGTTGTAATAGGTCATGGAGTAAGATAAGGCACTTGTTGCGCTTAAAAAAATAAAGAGCAAGGTTAGTATTGTTGTTTTATTTGCTTTTTTTATTAGAAGTACTGCTACATAAGTAATTATTAAAAAGAAGAGTGCAAAAAATAAAGATGTTATTAAAATTGAAGTATTTGCAAAAAGGTAATTGTAAGCATAATAAAGTAATCCTACAAAGCTTAATGATGTTGTGTTAAATGGATACATGCCAAAGAATACTAATTGTGAGCTAAAAACTAAAAATATTCCTAAGATTTTTGCTGTACTTTGAAGTCTTTTTTGAGAATATTTTGTGTTGAATAAATAGATACATCCTAAGATTAAAAGAAGTGGTAGAACATAGGCTACATATCTTCCTATGAATCTTCCTGTTAGTTCTGGGAAGAGTGTTAGTGCTTTTATTGTTGGTTGTCTTGCGCTGTAATAGATGCCTAGTCCTGTTGCTGAAAGTATGGAGAGCCATAAAGTTACTCTAAATTTTTTAAAGTTTTCAGTTCTTAGTTGTTTTGGTGTTGGTTGTAAGGCATATAATCCTGGAATAATTCCTGTAGCTAAAAATAAAAAACCAAGATAAAGAAAGGTCCAGATAATTGTTTTATAATGAAATAATCTGAAGATTGCTGCTATACTGATTATTGAGCTATAAGCTGGTGCAAATTTTTGTACAATGAATGAAGTAATGTGAAATAAGGTGAGTAATATAATTATTCCTATAAATATACTTAAGAAGGTTGCAAGTGTGAGTGAGTTTGTTTTTTTACTAAGTCGTTTACTACTTATTTTAAAGAGTTCATAAATAAGTAATGCTCCTAAGATAAGTAGTGTGATCAATCCCATTATCCTGGAAAAAATAAGAAGAGGTATTGTAACTAATGTTAGAAGAAGGTAAGATAACTTAAGAGTTGTATAAGTTTTATAAGTAAAGTATACAAAGAATAAGAAGAGTGGGTAAAAGATATTTTCTGACATTAAGTATGCTGGATAAATTAAACTAATTGGCATAATACTTACTAAGAGTGCTATAAGATAGGCTTGTTTTTCTTTTACAAAATCTTTTGCTAAGAGGTATGTTGGAATAATTACAAGTGTTGTTAGGAGTACATTTAAAAATTTCATAAAGAAGTAGACTAAGGTCATATCTTGGAAGAGGTAAGTTATAGAGAGGAGTACAGGATAAAGTGGTGGGTAGGATATGTCTGGGTCTCCGTGTGTTTCAAACACTCCTTCGTTCCAAAAGCTTTGGGCATTTTTTGCATAGACATATTCATCTGCAAAGATTGTTGGTGTTTGGATAAGGAGTACTAAGAAGAGTTTAACAACTACTAAAATGAATGCTGTCCATAAGAGTTTTTTTGTGATTGGCTTCATAGTAGTCTCCAAGGGCTAAAATATGTGTTTAGGTGGTATAGATAAGCTTATAAAAGTTTTTTTTCATGGGGAAACTACTATGAACTACTTAATTACTGGGGGAGCTGGATTTATTGGAAGTCATTTAGCTGAGGCATTAATTAGCAAGGGTCATAAAGTTGTTATTATGGATGATTTGTCTACTGGTAGTATCCAAAATATTGCTCATTTAAGAACTAATGAGAAGTTTAAAAGTATTATTATTGATCTTACTACTGCTGAGGGTGTTGCTCAATTACGTGAAGAGATTGATGATGCTGATGTTATTTATCATTTAGCTGCTGCTGTTGGTGTTTTTAATATTATTAAAGAGCCTATTAAGACTATTGAGACTAATATTGGTCTTACTAAAGATGTTTTGAAGTTTGCAAAGTTAAAGAATAAGATTGTTGTTATTGCTTCTACTTCTGAGGCTTATGGTAAATCTAATAAGTTTCCTTTTAATGAAGATGATGATTTAGTTTTGGGTTCTACTAAACATGCTAGATGGAGTTATGCTGCTTCTAAGATTGTTGATGAATTTTTGGGTTTAGCTTATCATCAAAAGTATGGGTTACCTGTTATTATTACAAGATTTTTTAATACTGTTGGGCCAAGGCAAGTTGGTGAGTATGGTATGGTTGTTCCGCGTTTTATTAAGTGGGCTTTGAACAATGAGGATATTAAAGTGTATGGTGATGGTGATCAGTCTCGTTGTTTTTGTAATGTACGTGATGTTGTTCGTGCTTTGATTGAAATACCTAATCATAAAGAGTGTTTTGGTAAAGTATTTAATATTGGTTCTCAACAAGAGATTACTATTGAAGATTTAGCTAAGAAGACTATTGAACTTACTGGTAGCAGTTCTAAAATTGTTAAGATTCCTTATGATCAAGCTTATACTAAGGATTTTGAGGATATGAAAAGACGTGTTCCTGATACTTCTAGAATCAAGAATGCTATTGGTTGGGAACAAAAGATCACTATTGATGATACTTTGAAAGAGATTGTTGATTGGATGAAAAAATAAGTTTATCCACTAAGATGTTCTAATCCTGTTGCTTCTGGGAAACCAAACATTAAATTCATGTTTTGTACTCCTGAGCCTCCGCAGCCTTTCATTCTGTTATCTGATACTGAGACAATATTCACAAAACCGCTTCCTTCATTATAATCTAAACCAATTTGAGTATAATTTGAGTCTGCAACATCTGCAACTTTTGGAAAGATATCAAACTCTTTTGCAATTCCAGATTTCTTCTTTTTAAAATCAACAACGTCTATGAATTGTTCGTTTTCGTAAGCTGTTTTATATAATTGTAATAGTGCATCTCTTGACAGTTCTCCTTTGTATTCTGGATTAACTTTTGCTGAGATAGTGTTTGTTGTTCCTCTAACAATTGGTGCAGTGGATGGAATAAGGTTTACTTTTACATTTTCTGTTCCTAAAAGTTTTCCTAGTTGGTCGTTTATTTCTGCTTGGTGTCTATGTCCATTCAAGCTATAAAAAAGAATTGATCTGTCTGCGTGTTGATGTATTAGTGGTCTTCCTTCTCCATCTGAAGAACCACTTGTTCCATTTTCTCCATGTATGGAAATTGTTTTTAAGTCTAAGACTCCTGCTTTCAAAAGTGGATAGAGTGCGATTATTGCATTGATGGCATAACATCCTGGGTTTCCTATGAGTCTTGCTTTTGTTACAGCTTCTCTGTTAAATTCAGTTAGACCATAGACAGCTTCTTTTGTTAAATTTGGAGCAGTGTGATTTTTTCCATAAACTTCTTCAAATCTTTTTGCGTCATTGAACCTAAATGCAGCAGATAAGTCTATTACTTTTTTCCCTGCATCTATGAATGCTTGTGCTCTTTCCATTGCAACAGGCTCTTTTGCACAAAGAAATGCTACATCGACTAAATCTGGAGTTAATTTTTCATGACCTACAAGGTGAACTAGTTTTTTTGGTCTTTTTTTAAGTGGAATAAAATTCCTATGATGCTGATCAATAGCTACATCTTCAGAGGTTGTTCCGTATATCTTATCAACACCTTCATGATTCAGAAGTATCCTTGCTACGTCCCATCCTACATTACCTGAAATGCCTAAAATACCAACGTTTATTTTTTTCATAAGAGTAATATAATTTTCTCCTTTTTTATAGTTTGTGTTTCAAAGGACTTTATCGAAGGATTTAGAAATAGTGAAAATAAGCTGTTTTAAACCTAATAGAGGCTATTTTAGCTTTTTCAAATGTATAGAACAGAACATATATCTTTATAAATAGCTACTAGTAGCACTAGTAGATGAAAAAAGTAGTTTGGTCGAACAAATCTAATGGACAGTTATGTGTAACTATTCCTAAGAATTCTGGTATTAAAGAGGGAGATATTGTCAGTCTTGAAAAGGAGAAAATAAAGACTATCGTTTACACTCCAGTTATATTAGATTTATTTCATTATGGTCAGTTGCAATTATTAGAGAAAGCTAATGAATTAGGAGATTTCCATATTTGTGCTATTGTAACTGACGATGCTATAAAAAAATACAAAGAAGAACCTGTTGCTAATTACAAAGAAAGAGCAGCAATTGCCTCTTCATTAAGATGTGTTGATATGGTCATGGCACAACATAGTCAAGATCCTACAGAAAACTTAAAAGAAATTTCTAAACAGTTCAAAGGTGCAAAAATTATTATGGTATATGGTTCTAATTGGGAAAAAACTGCTGGAAGTGCATACATTAAAAAGATTGGCGGAGAAATTGTGCAACCTGAATTTTATAAAAAATTATCTACAGAAAATATTGTAAAGAAGATTGCTAAAATTCATGGAGTGAAAAAATTAAAATGAAATTCGATATGTACATCCCAACTACAATAAAGTTCGGAGAAGGAAGATTTGAAGAAACTGCAAAAATAGCTGAAGGTATGGGAAAGCATACTTTAATTGTTACAGGAAGAAGTTCTATGAATCGTTTAGGATACACTCAAAAGTTAATCGCTTCTTTAGAAAGTCAAGCTGGAATACAAAGTACTGTGTTCAACGACGTAAGTGCAAGTCCAACAATTAGTGAAGTTGACAAAGGAGCTCAAATAGCAAGAGAAGTTGGTGTTGATTTTATTACAGCTTTAGGTGGTGGAAGTGCTATTGATGTTGCTAAAAGTATTGCAGCAGTATTAGGTGGAGATGCTTCTGCTGGTGATTATTTACATCAAAGAGCACAAGTTTCAGAGAAAGCTTACAAAATAATTGCTATTCCTACAACTGCTGGAACTGGAAGTGAATTAAATAAAGCTGGAATTGTTAGAGATGAAGAAAAACAGTTTAAAGATGGTATTAGAAGTACTCATTTGTTCCCTAAATTCGCAATTGTTGATCCAGAGTTAACTTATAGTATGCCTAAACCAACAACAGCACACACAGGTTTTGATGCTCTTGCTCATGCTATTGAATCTTATGTTTCTCCAAAAGCACAACCAGCAACTGATGCATTTTCTTTAGCTGCTATTGCAAATATTAGCCATTACTTACCTATTGCTTTAGACGATCCAACTAATGTTGAGGCAAGACAAAGAATGGCATTTTCTAGTATGATTATGGGATATAACTTATCTAGTGTAGGAACTTGTTTCCCTCATAGAATTGATAAGGCTTTATGTGCAGTTTTTCCAGAAATAGCACATGGACAAAGTTTAGCATTGTTTTATACTCAATGGGCAAAAACAAGTTGGAAAGGTAATGTTGAAAGATTCGCAAAGGTTACTGAGATCATGGACCCTACAACTGCAAGTATGTCTTTAGAAAGAAGAGCTGAAAGTTTTTCAAGAGTTATTGCAGAATTTATTGAAAGGATTGGCTTAAACAAAAGATTAAATTCCTTTGGAGTTACTGAAAATGATATTCCTCAATTAGTTGAACGTGTTGCTGGTGATTTAAGTATTAATCCTGTTGCTATAAAAAAAGAAACTTTGCCTAGTATTTTTAAGGAGATTTTACAACCAATTTAGTTTGGTGAAGGTTTAAAAATGTCAGCTAAAAAACTAAGAGAACTATTTGAAACACCTGGATTGATTAAGATAATGGGTGCTCACAATGCTTTAAGTGCAAAGTTAATCGAAGAATGTAGTTTTGATGGTGTTTGGGCTAGTGGTTTTGAAATTTCTACTGCACATTGTGTTCCTGATGCAAATATTTTAACTATGTCTGATTTTCTTGCAGCTTCTGAGTCTATGGCTGATGCTATTGACATCCCTGTTGTTGCAGATGTTGATACTGGGTATGGTAATTCTAATAATGTTATGCAGATGGTTAAGAAATTTGAAGCTGCTGGTGTTGCTGCAGTTTGTATGGAAGATAAACATTTTCCTAAAGTAAATAGTTTCATTGCTGGAAGACAAGAATTAGCTCCAATTTCTGAATTTGTTGGTAAGATTATGGCTGCTAAAAGTGTGCAGAAATCTAAAGACTTCATGGTTATTGCAAGGGTTGAAGCATTAATTGCTGGGCATGGTATGGAAGAAGCTTTGAAGAGAGCTAAAGCTTACGCAAGTGCTGGTGCTGATGCTATTTTAATTCATTCAAAATCAAAAACTCCTGATGAAATTTTAGAGTTTATAGAGAAATGGGATGAAAATACTCCTTTAGTAATTGTTCCAACTACTTATCATACTCTTTTAGATAAGGAAATTGAAGAAACTAAAAAAGTGAAGATGGTAATCTATGCAAATCATGGTATGCGTGCATCTATGGCTGGTATGAAGAAGGTGTTCAAACAAATTAAGGATGATGGGAGAACAACTGAAGCTGAAAAGTGGATTGCTCCAAAAGGAGACATGTTTGAAATCCAAGGTATGCATAAGATGAAAGAATTAGAAAAAAAATATTTAGTTTCTGGTGATGAAAAAGTTAATGCAATTATTCTTGCTGCCGGAGATCATAGTAATGAAGAATCTTTAAAGTACATTTCAAAAGAGATTCCTATGTGCATGTTAGATATTAAAGGAAAGCCTTTGTTACAAAGACAAATTGAAGTTTTAAACAAAGCAAAAGTATTTGATATTACTACAGTTACTGGATACAAAAAAGAAAAAATAAATGTTGAAGGAACAAAGTATGTTAATAATGAAAATTATGCAAATACAGGAATTTTACAATCTATTATGCAAGCAGAAGAACAGTTAAGTGAAAAAACAGTGATTGCATTTTCCGATGTATTATTTAATAAAGAAATGATTGAACAATTATCAAAAGTTGATGAAGATATTGTTTTGTTAGTTGGTAAGTATGATAAAGAAGCAAAAAGTAGTGATCAAATTGTTGATTTAGTAGTTACTGATGCAACTCCTTCTAGTGGGCGAAGACAATTAGATGTAGTAAAAGGAGAAGTAAAAGAAATAAGTACAACTGTTGATAAATCAAGAGCACAATATGAATTTTCAGGCATATTAGGCTTATCAAAAAAAGGTGCTCAAATAATTAAAGAAGTGTATCAAAAAGCAAAAGAAGAGTTTACAGGAAAGCAATTTAATGAGTCTGAAAGCTTCGAAAGAGCGAATTTGAACAGTTTATTACAAGAGGTTATGAAGAAAGGGCATACTATTACTTTCTTAGAGTCAAATATGGGTTGGTCAGAAATTCATTCTTTTGAAGATTACAAAGAAGCTTGTGCGGCGGTACAATAAATGCGCCTAGAAGATCTAGAGCTAAAAGGTAAGAAAGTATTCATTAGAGTAGATTACAATGTTGCTTTATCAGAAAATAAAGAGGTTTTGGATGATACTAGAATTAAAAAAGGATTACAATCTATTAAATTTTGTTCAGAGAAAGGAGCAAAAGTTGCTATTGCTACTCATTTAGGGTATCCTGGTGGGAAAGTTGTTGAAGAATTAAGCACTTTTAAATTAAAAGAATATATCGAAAAAAATCTAAACAAACAAATTTCTTTTGTAAACGTTTGTACTGGTGTTACAATGAAAGAAGCTGTGGAAAAATTACATGATGGAGAAATAATTTTATTAGAAAATTTAAGATTTTATGAAGGTGAATTAAGTGATGATAAAAGTTTTGGAGAAGAGTTAGTTAAAGAGTTTGATGTGTATATCAATGATGGTTTTTCTGTGAGTCATAGAAAGCATGCGTCTGTTAGTGTTGCTAAGAATTTTATCAAAAATAAGGCTTTAGGTTTATCTTTAACTTCAGAAGTTACAAAGTTGAATAGTTTAACAAAAAATACTGTTAGTTCAGTTGCTGTGATTGGTGGTGGTTGGAAAGCTGTTGAAAAAATTGCAGTTGTCGAAAATTTAGCTAAAACAAATGATGCTGTTTTAGTTGGTGGTGCATTAGCACAAATCTTTTTCATAGCTAAAAACATACCTCTTAAACCATCTATTGAAATTGCAAGAGATAAAATAGAAGTTGCAGCAAAAGTTTTAGAGGCTCATGACAATATTATACTTCCTGAAGATAACTTAGTTTTGACAAATGGAGAAGTAAAGCAAGTAAATACTGAAGAATTAACAGAAGATATGCAAGTTTTTGATATTGGACCTAATACTATTAAAAGGTTTAAAGAAGTAATTTCAGGAGTTAAAAGGGTTTTTTGGAATGGTCCTTTAGGGAAATTTGAAGATGAAAGGTTTGAGACTGCTACAAGAGAGATTGCTCAGTTTATTGCTGGGTTAAACAGTGAAAGTATTGTTTATGGTGGAGAAACATTGTCTGCTGTGAATAAGTTTAATTTGAATGATAAATATTCATTCGTATCAACTGCAGGTGGAGCAGGATTATCTTTATTGGCTGGAAAAAGAATGCCTGGGTTGGAGATAGAATGAAGATTACTATTCTAAGTAAAATTTGGGAAAAGTCTGTTGAAACTTTACAAGCTACTCATGAGTGTACTATTGCTATTAATCCTCCTTTAGAAGAAAAGAAAGAAGCAATAAAGGATGCTGAAGTTGTTGTTATCCGTAGTCCTGTTAAACTTGATAAAGAAACTCTTGATGCTGCTCCTAACTTAAAGTTAATTGTTAGAGCAGGTATGGGTTTAGATTCTATTGATGTTAATTATGCTAAAGAAAAAGGTATTAAGATTATTATTGTTCCTTTGTCTGCTGAGGGTGTTGCTGAACAAGTATTAGCTTTAATCTTTGCTGTATACAGACAAATTCCTTTTTTCCATGAATCTTTAAAAGAAGGTAGATGGGAAAAGCATAGTACATTGAGCAGAGAAATTTTTGGAAAGAAGGTTGGTTTGATTGGTTTTGGTAGGATTGGAAGAAGGGTTGCTGAGTTATTGAAAGCGTTTAATGTTGAATTGTATGCTTATGATCGTAGTCCTGATACTAAAAAAGAATTTGCTGAAGAATTAGGAGTTAAGCTTGTAAGTTTAGAAGAAGTTTGTAAAGTTTCTGATATCATTAGTATTCAAGCTCCTTTAAATGATGCATCTAGGAATTTAATAAATCAAGATGCTCTTAGTAAGATGAAGAAAGAAGCAATTATTGTGAATGTTGGTAGGGGTGGTATTATTGATGAAACAGCTCTTTACAAAGCTTTGAAGGAAGGCAATTTAGGTGCTGCTGCATTTGATGTGTTTGCTACTGAGCCTCCTAAAGATAGTAAGTTGTTAAAGTTAAAGAATTTTGTTGGCACTCCTCATGTTGGTGCTCAAACTATGGAATCTCAAGGAACAATTGGGAATGATGTTTTGAAGATTATTGATGCATACACTAAAGGTGAAGAAATTACTACAGGAATGATAGTATGAAAGTTATTATTTTAGCTGCTGGAAGGGGAAAAAGGTTAAAAGAATTGACAGAAGATTTACCTAAGCTTCTTTTAGAAATAAATGGTAAAACTATTTTAGAAAGAAATATTGAAACTTTAGCTGAATGTGGAGTTAAAGATATTGTTATTGTAATTGGTTATTTTGCAGAAAAGATTAGAGAAGCTGTTAAGAATTTTGATGATGTTAATATTGAATTGGTAGAAAGTAAAGACTATGCTACTACTGATAATATGTATTCTTCTATGTTAGGTGGGAAAAAATGTGTTGATGAAGATGTAATAATTATTAATGGTGATACTATTATTAGTAAAGAAATTTTTGATTTAGCTTTGAGTGAAGAATGTTCTAATATGCCTATTAAGATGGATCCTTCTATTAAAGATGGGCAAAGAGTTGTAGTTGAAGATAATCGTATAACTACTATTGGTAAAACTTTAGATGTTGCACAGGGTATTGCAATTAATATTGTTAAATTTTCTAAAGAGGATGCCAAAACATATTTTAATCATGTAACAGAAGCAGTTAAAGAAAAGCGTAATGAGTGGTGGGAGCAGGCTATTAACTCACTTTTAAGCAAAATATATGTTAAAGCTTTAGAGATAAAAGAAGGATTTTATTTAGAAATTGATGATCCTGAAGATCTTACAATAGCTAATGAATTTTTAAAGAATAAGGAATAGTCTATTTAACATTATTTGTTTTTACAAATTTATAGACTGTATGCATTTTTTTTAACCAAGTAAGTGGATAAACTATCGCCATTAGGATTAAGAATGGTTTTACTAAATCGAAAAGTGCAGCAAATATCATTAAGAAGAAAACAAATACTGTAAAGTAAAAGACATGTTGTTTAGTAAATCTTAATTCATAGGTTTTGACTGTGGTAACTCTATAAGAATAAGCTCTTATGTAATGTCCTACTACAAAAGCTCCAGCTGCAAATTGCCCTATAATCATTGTTTTTACATCGCCTGTTGCATTGTAAACTCCTAAACTTAAGAAAAAGAAGAGCAACCAGAATTTGGAGATATCTGTACTACTATCAAAAAAGTCTCCAAAGGGTGAAGCTTTGCCACTTAGTCTTGCAACTTCACCGTCAGAGGTACCTATGAGAATTGAAAAATAAGTTATTATTGCTCCAATGATTAAAGATGTTCTGTCTCCTAAATAAAAGTAATAACAAGCAATAAAGGCTACTAACACTCCTGTAAAACTTACCATATTTGGACTAAATTTAAGTAGCATAAAGATTTTTGTTAAGTATTTTGAGAATGGACGAAGTAAAAATTGTGCTATAATATCTTCATTACCTTGAGATTTTTTGCCTAATTCTTTTTTGTCACTTGACATAATTTCAAAGGCAATGTCAGGATTTATAAAGATTTCTATGAATTAAAGTGTAAAAGGGTTTCTTCATACATTCCAATCCAATTATTTAGTCTTTTTCTAATTCTTTCTTCATAGTTGTATCCCTTGTTTTCTAAAATAAGAAGTAACCTTTCTAGCATGAAGAGTAATAGATAATTCTTATCATTTTTTGTATTTTTATATTTCAATTTAAACAATAAAGATAGTTCCTTTTTAGATAAAGAGTAAGTGTTGTAATGGAAGTGTGTGTTAAAATAAAAGGTCCATACATCAAAGAATGTGCTTCTATAATCTGATAAGTCCCAGTCTAGAAGGATTATTTTTCCTTTTATGATTGTTACATTTGGTATTATAAAGTCTCCATGTGTTCTAACTAGTGTTATTTTTTTATTAGGGAACTTAAGTGATTTTTTTACTTGATTAACAAAAGAGGTAATTTCTTCATGTTTTGATCTAAGTGTTTCAGATTGTGTTAATGTTTTTTCTATTCTTTGTGTAATTTGCTTAAGGTAAGTTTCTACAGTAACTGTTTTTGTGTCTTTGTAGAGTGGTTGGAAGATTGTTAGTACTTGTGTTGCTAAAGCTAAGTAGTTAGTAATGCCTTTGTAAGGTATGGTTCTTCCTGTACAGAGTGTTTCTGTGTAGCTATAGGGTTTTTTGCTTAGTTTGTCTGCTAGGATTGTTGCAAAGAATGGTGTTTTTTGTAATTTTTTTCTAAGTGCTACTTCTTTTTTTACTGAAGAAAGTATGGATTCATCTATAAACACTTTTTTTACTTGTTTTTCTTGTAAATTGAAGAGTTTAAGGCCATTTTTGAGTTGTAGGATGAAATCGCAATTTTCTTGTAATTTAATTCTTTTTGAAGTTAGGTAATCAAGTATTAATGCTAAAACTTTTACTGGGTGTAATTTTAATGTTTGTTTATACTCTGTTAGTTTTTTTAGGAAGGTAAAGATGTTTTGTTCTTTTTTCACATACATTGCTGGGTAAAAATGTGGACACCAGATATAATTATTATTTGTTGAATTTCCTAATAGTTTAAGGAGCTTCTGATGTGCTTGGTTGTAGGTTACTTGCACCATTATGCAACACTCCTTGTATCTTTTTTCTTTAAGACTAACAACCAAATCGCTGAGAAGAGGTAACGAAGTATGTGTCCTAGTAAAAGTCTTGTTAGAGTTATGTGTCCTGGAACTGTTAAGATTTGTTGATAAGCATATACTGCTACTGCATGTTTGGTTCCTAAGCCATTAATGGTTATTGGAATTAATGCAACTAATGTTTCTAGTGCTAATATGAAGATTATTGGTGCTAGTGCAATGTCAAATCCTAAACTTAAAAAGAGTGTATAAGTTAGGAGTGTTCTAATAATCCATCGAAGAAAAGTAATTAGGATATTTGCAAGGAGGAGAAATTTGTGGTTTTTGAAACAGTGAGTTATGGTTGGCATAAATCCTTTGAAAGAGGAAGCATGTTTTCTTAGGATATATTTAGTAATAAAATTTCTTGTTGGTTTTAAGAGGAATAAGAAAGTGCCTAAGATTAATACTAAGAGTCCTATAAAGCCAATTTTGAGAGCTATAGCAAGATCATAATAACTTAATATTGCAACAAATGCTAAGAGAAGTACAACTAGTAGTGTTATAATCTTGTCCATGAAAAAGATTGCTGAAGAAGTTCCAAGTTTTACTTTATCTTTTTTGAGATAATAGAGTAAAGAAAACTCTCCTAGTTTTCCTGGAAAGAATGAAGCTACGGATGAGCTCAAAAGGTAAGATTTCAAGATATCTAAAAAAGAATATTTGTGTGGTGTTGAGCGTAAAAGAACATAAATATTAAATGCACCTATAAGGAAGGTAAGTAAAAAGAAAACTGTTGCAAGTAACAAGTAAAAAGGTTTTGTTGTGAGTAATGCATCAATAATTGCTGATAATCCAAAGGTGTAGAAGAGTGCAAATAGAAGAATGAAACCAAAGCTTATTTGTACTATTCGGAGGGTTTTATTTTTCATTGCTTTAAGATAAGTAAACTTATCTCCTCATTACATCATGCATGAAGGATGATTCTAAGATTTTATAGTTTGCTATTGGTCTGAGTAATGTTGTTGGGGTTACTTTTGTTTCTTTCAAAAATTTCAAGATTTCTGTTGTTCTTTCGTCGTCATTGTAAGGTATAAATTCTTCTTTAAGGTCTTTTACGTCTCTCATTGCGTTTGGTGCTCTAAAGATGTGAACTTTTGGTTTGTTTTTTTGGGGTGTTATTTTTACTTTAAGATTTTTTAGTACATAACCAAATCCATGGTCAAAGGAATTAATGAGTTCTGGATTATCTCTTTCCATGTAGTTTAGGAATGATGGTGTATCATGTCTTCCTGAAATGTATGCTGGTTTTTTTGCTTCTGCTCTTCCTGCTCCTTTTCTT
>CEPX01146802.1_pt1 | contig 16575 bp, 24 predicted proteins | sample 361361 | NCBI WGS metagenome assembly CEPX01 (sample SAMEA2619974, study PRJEB7988) | marine metagenome | biome: marine biome (ENVO:00000447); feature: mesopelagic zone (ENVO:00000213) & marine oxygen minimum zone (ENVO:01000065); material: "saline water (ENVO:00002010), including plankton... | reverse complement strand
CGAAGTGGCAGGAGTTCTAGGGATTGAGGCTGGAAGGCAATTAATAATGAGTGAAGTTAAGGAAGTTATTGATAGTCAAGGTATTGATATTGATGTTAGACATTTGAAATTAATCTCCGATGCTATGTGTAATACTGGAGAGATTAAAGGAGTTACAAGAATGGGAATCATTGCTCAAAAGTCATCTATATTGGCAAGAGCTACTTTCGAAACTCCAGTTAAACAATTTGTCAATGCTTCTATTAAAGGGAATAAAGATAGATTGACAAGTGTTATAGAGAATATTATTTTGAATCAGCCTGTTCCTGTTGGTACTGGTCTTCCTGGGTTGTTGGTTAAAGTTATTGGTCCTTTGATTAAAAAAGATAAGGATAAGAAAACTGCGGAGTCTAAGACTGTTGAAGAGGTTAATAAATAGATTTAGTTAGGAACGTAATTATCAAGGTAAAATCAATCGTATTGTGAAAATTTAGTTTATTTAATTGTCAGATTTACTATTAATTGCTGCCTTCCTTGCAAGTATAAGAGATATGGGGGCATACAAAACTTTTATAAAACAATTAAATCTAGCTCTTTTATACTACTTGATTAAGATGGTTAATACATTAGATATGCAAGACTTGAGACAATTGAATTTGTTTCAGAAGGTTACTGGAATTAGAACTAGATTTTGTTTTGAGTATAATAATATGGTTCTTTATTGTGTTCCTAAACCTTTGGTTGCTAAGGCTGTTGGGAAGGAAGCTTCTAACTTGAAAAGAATTGGTCAGGTTTTGAAAAAAAGAATTAAGATCATTCCTATTCCAGAAGACGGTGATGTCAAGGCATTTATACAAGCAATAGTTAGCCCTGTTGAGTTTAAAGAGCTTGAAGTTAAGGAGGATGAAGTTATATTAGCCGCTGGTCCGCAAAGCAAAGCTGCATTGCTTGGAAGAAATAAGAGAAGATTATTAGAAATGCAAGAGATAATCAAAGGTTTCTTTGGGAAAGGATTTAGGATTATTTGAATACACCATCTATATAAACAATTAGCTTATTTTCTTTGGATGGATTCAGAGACTTCACCAGAATTATTGAGCCATCATGTTGGAAATAGTCTGTACGAAGCTAGAGCTTGCTTAGAAAGAGAAAATAGTCAAGAGGCAGATAATGAAAGACTTAACCTTATAGGGAATTTAGAGAAGTTGGATGCCGATGGAAATGTTCATGCTTGTATTGATTATCTTTTTCAAGAAACTTGGCTAAATAGCGATGAAGTTGAACAGTTTGGTGAGTTCTATGGGGATTGGTTGGTGCGTGATTAATTATTGTTTAACTTCCAACTTTATTGAAACAAGATCCTCTCTCAATTTTTAAGGTTTGTTAATTGTCTGGGATTTTATTATATCTATCTTTATCCCTTTCAAATCTCGGGCCGATTGTTTTATCCCAAGCCTCACTTAAATTAATATTGTGTGAATTTGCCATGCAGACCATTGCAAAAAATAGGTCGCATAACTCAGCCCCTATGTCCTTTGTGTCCTCACCAGATTTCTTTACTCTCCCACCATATCTATCATTTATCTCTTTTGCAAGTTCCCCAGATTCTTCTTGGATTTGGGCCATAATTGATAATGGGGGAAAATAAGCCGGAGTGAATGTGTTACACCATTTATCAACTTGTATCTGCAACTCTTTTAAGGTTTTATCAACCATGTTTGATGGAGAGCCCAGATATTTATAAGGATTAGTGTGAGTAATCTCATATTAAGTTTGCCCTATTTGAGGACAACCTTTTTAAACTATTTTTATCAAGGAATTATATTCTTTGGGAGAATTTATGGGATTAAAAGCAGCTCAGAAAAAATTGAAGGATCGAAAGAAATTTAGATGGAAATCTAGAACATATAAAGTTAGGACTCTCGGACTTTATGCTAAGTCTGATCCTTTAGAAGGAGCTAGCCAAGCTAAAGGAATTGTACTTTCTAAATTTCAAAAGGAAGCTGCACAGCCGAACTCAGCTATGAGAAAGTGTTGCAAAGTTCAGCTAACAAAGAATGGTAAAACCGTTGGAGCGTTTATTCCTGGGAACTTAGCACAAAAATTTATTGATGAACACGATGAAGTTGTTATTGAGAGAATTGGTGGAAAGCAGGGAAGAGCTAAAGGAGATATTCGTGGTATTAGATGGCAAATAATCAAAGTAAATGACCAGCCTTTACATAGATTAGTTAATGGTAAGGTGGAGAAGGGACGTAGATAAGATGGTAGTTGTGGCTGTTAATGATGAAATATCTGTAGATTATAAAGACTCTCTGAGTGCGGAGAGAATTAAAAATCCTCTTTTAGTATGGGGTTCTTTATGTTATGAAATACCTGGCGAGACGGAGAAATTGACAGATGGCCAAGAGAGATTAGCTCATGAATCAAATAAAATAGCACTCAGACGTGGGCCCGCAGAGGCTATAGACCACTATTCCAGATGGAGGTATGATTAAAATGGCAGAACAAAAACAAACAATGGTTCCACAATTTAAGATATTTGACAAGTATGATTTGTCTGAGATTAAAATCGAAGATCCTGGTTTAATTAACGCTATTAATCTTGAACCTAAACTAATTGTTAAATCTCAAGGAAGGAATGTTGTTAAACTTGGTCAGACAAAGGTTAATATTATTGAGAGATTGATGAATAAAATCTCTGTTGCTGGACATAGGGGAAAGAAACATAAGATAGAGAAAGGAAATGCTACAGGGAAATACTCTAAGAATATGAAAATTGTTCTTGAGGCGTTTGATTTAATTGGGAAGAAAACTGAGAAGAGTCCAGTTGCGGTTCTTGTTAAAGCGATAGAAAAATCAGCTCCAAGAGACGAAATTACAGTTATTGAATATGGTGGTGCAAGATATCCTCAAGCAGTTGATGTCTCCCCATTAAGAAGAGTTAATCTTGCATTGAAACATATTGCTCATGGAGCATCAGATAAATCTTTTAGGAAGAAGAAGAAATTTGCTCAAGCCTTGGCTGAAGAAATTACTATGGCTTATGAAGGAAATGGGGAAAGCTTCGCTTTGAAGAAGAAGAATGAATCTGAGAAACAAGCTGATTCGGCACGATAAGAAAAGATGGCAGAAATAAAAGACTTAATGAAGGAACAGGATAGAATCCGTAACTTTAGTGTGGCCGCACATATCGATCATGGGAAGACAACATTTTCTGACAATTTACTTGCAGGTGCAGGAATGCTCTCTGAAGAGACTGCAGGTAAACAAAGAGCGCTGGATTTCCACGATGATGAAGCAGAAAGAGGAATTACAATTGATAGTGCGAGTGTTTCTATGATCCATAATGTTGGGGGGAAAGACTACTTGATTAATTTAATTGATACTCCTGGACATGTGGATTTTGGAGGAGATGTTACAAGAGCTATGAGGGCGGTTGATGGTTGTGTTATATTGAGTTGTGCTGTTGAAGGAGTTATGCCTCAAACAGAAACTGTTGTTAGACAGGCACTAAAAGAATTAGTTAAGCCGATTTTATTTATTAATAAGGTTGATAGGTTGATTAAGGAAGTTAAGTTAACTCCAGAAGCTATGCAAGAAAGATTCATTAAAATCATAGAACATGTTAATAGATTAATTGAACAAATTGCTCCAGAAGGATATAAGGAGAAATGGAAAGTTGGTGTTGCGGAGGGAACTGTTGCATTTGGTTCTGCCTTCCATAATTGGGCGTTGAGTTTCCCTTATATGAAGGAAAAGAATATTACATTTAAGGATGTTATTGATGCCTATGAGAATGATACTTACAAGGAGTTAGCCAAGAAAGCTCCATTACATGAAGTTGTTTTAGGGATGAGTATAGAACATCATCCTAATCCAGTTGATGCTCAGAAATACAGAATTCCAAAGATTTGGCATGGGGATAAAGACTCGGATGTTGGTAAAAACCTAATTGATTGTGACCCAAATGGGGATGTTGCCTTTGTTCCCATTAAGATTGTTGTGGATAAGCATGCTGGTGAAGTAGCTGCTGGAAGATTATTCTCTGGAAAAATTAAGCAAGGGGATAGTGTTTATATGAATCTTGCTAAGAAAAGCGTTAATGTTCAGCAAGTTTCTGTTTATAAGGGGGCTCAAAGAGTTATTGTTGATGAAGTAAGCGCTGGAAATATTGTGGGGGTTGTTGGATTGAAAGATGTATTTACTGGTGAGACTGTTAGTAAGGAGCCTATGGAAACCTTTGAAGCAATTACACACTTATTTGATCCTGTTGTTACAAAGTCTATTGAGCCAACTAAGGCTGCTGATCTTCCAAAATTGGTAGAAGTTTTAAGGCAGGTTGGAAAAGAAGATCCTTCCCTTAGAATTGAAATTAATGAACAGACTGGGGAGAGTTTGATGTCTGGTATGGGAGAACTACATCTAGAGATTATTGAAAATAGAATTAAAACTGAAAAAGGATTGGAAATTAAAACCTCTCCTCCAATTATTGTTTATAGGGAAACTGTTGGAAAAGAATCTAAGGCTATGGAAGGGAGATCCCCCAACAAACATAATAGTTTCTTCATTAAAGTTGAGCCTTTAGAGGATGATGTTTATGATGCAATACAGAGTGGGGAGATATTTGAAGGAAGAGTTAAGAAAAAGAATGCTGAACTCACTGAGGCATTTACTAAGTTAGATTGGAGCGGGGATGAAATTAGAAATATAAGAAATGTTTACAAAGGAAATATTTTCATGGATGAAACTCGTGGTGAAGTTCATATTAATGAAGTTATTGAAATGGTTTTGGATGCTTTTGAAATGGTTATGAATCAAGGCCCATTAGCTAGAGAACCGTGTACTAAGATGAAGGTATCATTAATGGATATTAAACTTCATGAGGATGCTATCCATAGAGGTCCTGCTCAAGTTTATCCTGCTGTAAGAGAAGGCATAACTATGGCTATGAGGGATGCTTCTTCGGGATTATTAGAGCCATTACAGATACACTTAATTGAAATGCCAGAAGAATTCTTAGGCCCTATGACTAAGTTGGTTGGAGGTAAGAGAGGGCAAATGCTTAATGTTTCCCAAGAAGCTGGAGGTGCTGAAATGAAGGCTAAAGTTCCAGTTGCTGAAATGATTGGGTGGTCATCAGATTTAAGATCTTCTACTGAGGGAAGAGGGATTAGTAGTTTAGTTGATCAGCTATTTGAAAAAGTGCCTGCTGGAATGCAGGAAGAAGTGATCAAAAAGATTCGTGATAGAAAAGGGCTTGCTGAAAATCAATAGGCCTAAGATTCTTTACTCTTAACCAGTAAACTTTTAAACTAAATAAAATTGAAAAAACCCTATGAAAGGAGAGATAGAAGTAACTGATAAGGGAGATTCTGCAAAGTGTCCTTCAAAGGATCCAGAAGAGTATTTGAGGATATCTGTTCAGGAGGAATATTTGGCCTTGAGAAATATGGCTAGTTTGTGTATAGAAACAAATCTAAATGCTTTTGAAAATGAGGGGTTTTGTGTGGCTGCTAAGATTCATTTAAAGAGAGTTTTGGACACTGCTGCGGACTAGGGATCTCTGGGAGCGGGAGGCAATGGGCATGTTGATCTTAATGAGAGAACAACCATAGAATACTATGAATTAAAAGGTATGGCGGCGATGGTTGATGGAAATCCATTTGAAGATGATAAATTTGAATCTCAGGCAAAAGCTTGCCTAAGGAGAGGCTTAGAATCGGCTATGGGAAGAGGGTCTCAAGGTGATGGGATGTGAGTTCTCCAAGATGGGATCTCTTCCTAATCACTCCTCCTTCTTTTGATTCTGTATAAATTCTTTTAAATCAATATCGCTCTTTGCTAACTGAGTTATTTCACTTTCTGATAAAGAAGTTTTTGAAAGTATTCTCCATCCCCCAGGATACTTTGGAATTTCTGAATCTGTGGAGATTGTACCAATTATTCTTTCCCTATCAAAAATCTCTTCATAGTTTAATAGTTCTAATGATGATTTTGCTTTTTTTGCTGTTCTTGTTGAGTAATCTTTTAAAACTAAGTCCACCTCTTTTTCAAGATCAACTGTTAATTCTTTTAATCCTGTCCTTAATAGAAGGCCTTCTTTACCAAGTTCCACTATTTGTCTCTTAAGACTATCTGAAATTTTTGAAATTAAAAGCGCTTTCTGAATTACTACTATTGCTTGTTCTGAACTTGGTAAAGTGTTTAACTCTAATTCGGTTAGTTTTTCTATATTAGTTCTAAATAAGTCTCTCTGTTTTTCTAAAAATTGTAAATGGCTATGGGCTTTTCTTAAAAGTTCATTAGAATCAATTAAGGTGTATCTCCTCCCTTTATAGTATAGAGTTATTTCATTTTTTCTCTCTGAAATTGCTATAACTAATGCCCTATCTGCTTTGCTGTCCTCTCTGCTGCTTTATGTCTTGTTCCTGTCTCTGAACTTCTTATTTTACTATCTGGTGTGAGAAGTGCGTTTGAATACTCAATCTTCTTAGCATCTTCTGAGAGTATTATCGCCCCATCCATCTTTGCTAGCTCTATAAGTTTTTGAGGAGTAAACTTTGAGTTTATTTTAAATCCTCCATCAATTAGTGAATTGATCATGCCATTAGCTATCACTATCAAGGCCCCTCTTTTTGTTCTTAATGCTCCATCTATTGCCGCACGTAATTGAGTTCCGGGGGCTATCCCCTTTAAAATATTGTAAAATTCTTCCTCAGTTGATTCCTCATTTTCAGTTGACAGAATCCTCTTTTGCACCTCTATTTTTTTATCCATTAATATGTTAAAGTAATAATCTTATTTAATTTTATTGGTCTCTTCATAGCAATATTTCCGACTGATTTTTGTAATTAAAAAGTAAATTAACTTAAGGTTATCAGATTTAATGGATTATATATGAGAAACTTGCTGAACATGCCAGATTCATATTAATTTAAATTGTTGAGTGGGAGTTTCTGCATATCTCTTTATAACTATCGGGGATACAGTGAGCAGGAGAAAAGTTTATAAACCAAAATTATCATTAAACAATACGAAAAATGGCTAAAGAAAAACCAAATATGAATGTTGTTTTTGTAGGGCATGTTGATGCTGGAAAATCAACTATAGTTGGAAGAACAATGTTTGACGGTGGAGCTGTTTCAGAACAAGAGATGAAGAAACTTAAAGAGGAAGCTGTTAAGCACGGTAAAGCAGGATTTGAGTTTGCTTATGTTATGGATAATATTAAGGAAGAAAGAGAGAGAGGAGTTACTATTGATCTTTCTTATAAGAAATTACTTTCTCAAAAGTTTGAAGTTACAATCATTGATGCACCTGGTCACAGAGACTTTGTTAAGAACATGATTACTGGGGCTTCACAAGCAGATTCAGCTTTCTTAGTTATTTCAGCTACATCTGGTGTTCAACCTCAAACTACTGAGCATTTATGGTTATTGAGAACAATGGGTGTTAAGAATATTGCAGTTGCTATTAACAAGATGGACGCTGTTGAGTATAAGGAAGAGACTTATAATAAGGTTAAAGAAGAAGTGAGTAAATTACTTCAAGGTGTTGGAATAAACCCTGAAACTACAGCATTTGTGGCATGTTCAGGATTACAAGGGGATAATATTGTTAATAAATCAGATAAGATGGCTTGGTATAAGGGACCAACAATAATGGAACAATTTGATGTTTTCCCAGCTCCAGAATTACCATCTAACCTAGCTATGAGAATGCCTGTTCAAGATGTTTATGAGATTACTGGTATAGGGACTGTTCCGGTAGGTAAAATTGAGACAGGAATTATGAAATCTGGTATGAAGGTAAAAGTTCTTCCAGGTAGAACTGGTGAAGGTATCGAAGGAGAAGTTAAAACTATTGAAGCTCATCATGAAATACTTCCAGAAGCAATTGCTGGGGATAATGTTGGTATTAATATTAGAGGGGTTGGAAAGAAAGATATTGCAAGAGGAGATGTTGTTTGTGATGCTGCTAAACCAGTTCCAATTGTAGAGGAATTTATTGCCACTATCACTGTAATTAACCACCCATCTGTGTTGGCTAAAGGGTATACACCTGTATTCCATATACACACTGCTCAAGTTCCTTGCCAAGTTACTGAGTTAATTGCTCAAATTGACCCTGCAAATGGGGATGTTATTAAGGAAAATCCTGATTTCTTAAAGAATGGATATTCTGCTAAGGTTAGAATTAGACCACAAGGTAATTTAGCCTTAGAAACTCAAAAAGATAATCCATTCATGGCTAGATTTGCTATAAGAGACGCTGGTAAAACTGTAGCTGCTGGTATGTGCACTGAGATAGTTAAGAGTAAGTGATTCTAGAGGAAGTTTAGCGAGTTAGTTTTATACAGGAGGTTTTGTTAATGAATAATTATCTGGTTTTTTAGTTAGATTAATAAATTGGCTATTCTTTAATAAACTATGAAAGAGAATTTGACAAAAAAAGATACGAGATTAATTGACAGAGCCAAGAAATTAATTAGTAAGACCCATGTCCATAATAGAAAAATAGTTTCTGACGTAGTTGGCATAATTATAACTGAAAAAGGAGACGTGTTTTATGGAGCTGATATTGAAGGTCTTGCTCCTGGAAGCGGTGTTTGTGCAGAGACTTCAGCAATAACAAATATGATTCTTGCAGGAAAAGGTAATGATAAAATAGAAACTTGTTTAGGTCTTTACGGAGAACCAAAATATAAAAATAAAATTTATGAAATATTGCCTCCCTGTAACAAATGCAGGAAAAATCTGAGGAAGTTTGGCAAACCTTGGGTGTTTATTTCCAATACTAAAAAAGAAAAGTTAAAGTAAGAGTTTATGTGTTCAATAAAAAACCATTTAATTGTTTACTCCAGATAATTAATTCCTAATTATCCCAATTAATTTATCTTCAACCTCATTTATTTTTGGTTGTTTTAAAGAACCAATTTTGTAGTTAATTATTGATTTGTCAGCTGTGAACAATTTGTTTGGGCGGATTACACTTTTCACATTTAAATGTCCTTTTTCAAAGTTTTCTTTTTCTAGATTTACAAAATAATCATCCAATCTAGATTCTCCCGTTATTTGGCATAAAATAAGGTCGTCTCCTTTTAGTTTTGAAATAATCAAGGCAGGCCTTTTTACAGAATCCTTTAAATTAGAAAACGGAAATGGCAAAACAACTATCTCTCCTTTTACAAATCCTTCCATAATTCATCCTCTTCTTCATTTAGCCATGTTTTAGCAAGAGAGCTTTCACTTGCGATTGCAGTTCCCAATTTTTCTATAACTTCGTTGGCTTTTTCTAATAGGATCTTTCCACCATCTTCTATTAATACCAATTCATCTCCTTTATTGATCTGGAGGGATTCCCTAACTGATTGGGGGATTGCAATTTGCCCTTTGTCCGATACCTTAATTGTTTTTATCATTTGTGAGTAAGAATTTTCTTACTTATAAATCTTCTGATTTAAGCTAACAGTTAACTCTGTTCCCAAAAGGTTTAAATACTAGTGCCCCTTTTATTGTGTATTAGAAAGGTATAGGATATCACAGTATTGATATTATTATTACAATCACATTCATTCGCCGTATAGGCAAAAGGATTAGCATAGTTCTGTATTTTTCTAGTATGAAATCGTAGATTTCATTGAAATTAAACGGAGAACGTTTACAAAGATGGCAAAATTGAAATTCAGAATTAGCCCCTTTTCTTGGAGGAAAAGATGGCTAAAGTAAGCCCAGTATCAATAAAGTATATGATACATGCAAATTTGGTAGCGGAAGGTGCTTTAGAAAAACCTGATGTAATCGGAGCTATATTTGGACAAACTGAGGGCCTTTTGGGAGCTGAATTAGATATGAGAGAGCTTCAAAAAGAAGGTAAAATTGGCCGAATAGAGGTAGATCTTGAGAGAAATGGTAAGAAAACTACTGGATTGATCAGAGTTCCTACTGCTTTAGATCAATCTGAGACTACTCTTATTGCAGCTGCAATTGAAACAATTGAGAGGGTTGGGCCGTGTGATGCCCAACTTGAAATTGAGAGTGTTGAAGATGTTAGAGGAAGCAAAAGAGATTACATTGTTGAGAGGGCTAAGAAACTAATGCAACAAATTCAAGGCTCTGCTGACTCAAGGGAGATTTCTAAAGAAATAAAGGAATCAACTAGGACCTCGAGTGTTGAAGAGTATGGAAATGAAAAGCTACCATGTGGAGATATTTCTGGAAATGAATTAATAGTAGTTGAAGGAAGAGCGGATGTAATCAATTTATTGAGAGCTGGAGTAAGCAATGTAATAGCAATGAACGGAACAAAGCTTCCTAAGGCCATTGCAGAATTAAGTAAGGAAAAAGAAATTACTTTATTCTTGGATGGAGATAGGGGAGGAAAGTTGATTGCTCAAAATGTTGTTGACAATGCTGAAGTTAAGTATATTGCTAGCGCTCCTGATGGAAAGGAAGTAGAAGAACTTACTGGAAAAGAGATAATTATGAATCTCAGAAAGAAAGTTCCTGCTAATGAATTTCTTTCTAATTGTAGAAGAAACTTTAGAAGTTCTGAACCTGCTCCAAAAACTTCTAAGAAGATTGAGTTGAGTGAAGAAGATAAAGGAAAGTTAAAAGAACTTTCAAATAGTAATCAGGGAAGTGGCAAAGCGATAATCTTAAACGATAATTTGGAAAAAGTTAAGAGTGTTTCAGTTAAGAGTTTGAGTGGAACACTTAGAAGAATGGATGAGTCTCCAGCAGTTATGATAATTGATGGAACAATAACAAATCCAATCATGAAAGCTTCTGAGGAAGCTGGATGTCAGGTTATTGTTGGGAAAAACTTTGCGACAACAGATACAAACATTCAGTTGTTAAGCTTATAATCAGAGGGTAAAACCTCTCAGTTGAACAATTTCTTTTAATTAATGTCTTGGTTTTATGTTTGCTTGTTGCAACCTCTTTAATTATCTAAATAAGTATATTATGATATTTGATTTAGAAAGGCTTGTGATTATCTAAGAATTCAGTTAATTACATATTTTGTAGTTTTTGTGAAGTGGAATGAGGAGTTTTTGATTAACTTGCCTGCAAGATAGCTTTAATGGTTGAAAAACGGATAGTTTGATAATTACTTTTTCATTAGAAACTTTCTACATAGGACATAAAGAACTTATGTGTCCAACTTAACCTATACTCCAGCTTTCCTCACCAAGAACTTCTAGCTTTTCTGCCCTACCGTCAAGTTGGATTCTGCTACCCTTAGAAGAAAGATCTCCTTCAAACTTGATTAACTTCATTTGATCATTATCTAATTCAATTTTGTTTGTTTTCCTGACATTAATTTGCCCGGTTGTTTCATAATCTAGTTTTCTTACGACCACTTTATCTTTTATTTCCAAAGAAGAATAACTGAGATCTTCTAATCCTACCTTTAATCTTTTTCCTTCCTTAGGATTAAGTGGAATTCCGTTTACTATAACTCCTGAAGATTTTCCATTCATCACATAAATATTGTCTCCATCAAATGAGAGATCTCCATCAAAGTCCCGTATTAGGATGTTGTTTTGTCCATCAGAAAGAGATATCTCTTGCTTTCCGACCAATAATTTAGTGATACTCCTGCTGCTATGTATTCTTAGTTCTGAGAATTCTCCGTTTAAATCTATGTAAGGAGCCCCTAAATCTGCACTCATTTCAAAACCCTCTTTTGCTTCATCCCCTCCTATCACTGCACCGGTTAATACTATTTCCTTTGTCCATCCACTTGTCGCAATTAAAACTATCACGAAGATGAAAGAAACGGCAATTAATAATTTCTTTCTATCTTTCTTTTCATGGGGAATGTGCTGAGGTTTCAATTCTTTAAAGTGTTTCAATGTCATCGTAATTTTTTCCTTTATTTACCATAGTCTCTTCTAAAACCAAGGCAAATTTTTTTGGGTTATTTATATTTGGGATTTTTGATCCTTCTGAAAACAACTTTACATTAACGTCTCCGTACCTTAATAGTCTTTGCCAAGGATTTTGGGAGATGTTTATATCGCTAATTGAAGAGAGGTCTATCCTTTTTGATTTTTTACTTAGAATTCCCTCTGTATAAACTAGGGCTAGTGGAGTAATCTCAAAAAGGTAATTGAATCTGTGTAATTCCGACCCTTTAATTGAAGCTATTATGAAAATTGCGGCAACTACTAGTGCCACTTGACTCACACTTCCCCCCCTAAAATTTATCCATAGTATAAATCCTACTATAAATATGGACATTGCATAGACCGGCACATAATGTCTACGAGAAGTCCTAACCCTCAATATGCTCTTTTCCGCCCTCATTAAATTTGGATGTTTTCTATCTTAAAAAAGGTAATGGTTTTTTGTTATTAATATGTAAACTGTTGTTTTTTGTAATTAATAAGTAACTGGATCTATGAGATTTGATTATCATAGGAGGGAATATTGATAAACTTTGGATTTACATTAATTTAATCTATCTAAGGGCAGGCTCTCCTCCCTCTATTTACAGGTATAGAAAATAATATTAAGGAACATGATCTCAAAACCTTTAAATAACTTACATTCTATTATTGATTATGGATAGAAGAGTGGTGATGGTGTTTGTTCTTGTTGGAGCAGTGGTTTTAATTGCTGCTGTGTACTTTACATTTTTCTTTCACTACAAATGTGATGATCTGGCATGCTTTAAGTCACACCAGATAAAGTGTTCTAAGACTAAATTTGTCAATGATTTGGAATCTACAACATGGTTTTATACAATACAAGGGGATAAAGGAAATAAGTGTGTGATTGATGTTGAAATATTACAAGTTAAAGAGGGTTCTCTTGATAGGCAGAATCTAGAAGGGTTGTCAATGGAATGTTCCCTTCAGAAGGGGGGTATAGATTCTCCTGAAACAGACTTAACCCTCTGCCATGGTTTATTGAAAGAAGAAATCCAGGAGTTAATAATTAAGAATACACATGCTCAGATTGTAAGCAACTTAGAAGAAGAGATTAAGGGGTTGTTGTAGAGATGATCAAGTGGTTGTTTATTGAAGCACTAATGTTTCTCCATTAATCAAAATACAATTTTGGTTAGAAATACATTCAGAGAATTTACTTGTATCAAGTATTTGGAATTTGATTTGATTTTTACAATCTGCCACTATAAATTCTGGTTGATTAAACTCTGGAGGCAGTTGCTCTGTAATTGTGCAATCAGAACTTATTCCTTCTGGCAATCCTGAATTATCATATAGATTTAGTATAACACCTTTGTTTATACAATCAGGATAATCTTCTGCTAAAAGGTTTCTGCCTTGTGCCAACTTCTTTGTTGTGCACTTATCTCTATATTCTCTCCGTTATATAAAAAGCTCAGAGTTTCAGTTGTTCCTGGACAGCTATGGCTAACTTTACTATCATAAGTGTATTGGAAATCATTTAGAGTTAATATGTTTCCTGAAAGTGTATTTTGTTCTATAGAACCATTTTGCGGATATAAATATAATCCAGCAATTATAACAATTACAATAACCACTCCAATAACTAAACCTCTTTTCATAATCCTTTTAGTAAATTACTATTAATAAAACTAACTAAACAACCAGATAATTATTTATTAACTGAATCCTGTGTGTAGAAACAGGGAGTTTTTGGAGGGATTGTTTATCCACAACCCATAAAAAGCCAATTTCTTTATATGGGTATTAAATTTAGGCTTGATTCTGCGAAAGACTTAAATACATACATATTTTTTATCTTCTAAGGTGACAAGGATTGCCTTAAGTCTTCGGACATCCTGCAAGCGTGTTCCCGGCTATTACCTTGGTAATACCGGATTTTATTAAAATGGTTAAAAGAATTTCTATTTATATTGATGGTGCCAATTTTGTTTATGGTATGAAGTCACTAAATGTTAAATATTCTGATTATCATTTTGATTTTGAGAGATATTTTAAAAAGCTTATTGGAAAAAATCAGCTTGTAGAGATAAATTATTACAATGCATCTTTGAAACAGGGAGTTAATCCGAGAAGATTTAAGGAACAGCAAAAACTTCTTGCAAGGTTGGGAAAGATCTCTAAATGTAAGATTATCTTATGTAAAAGACAAAAAAGATTTGGTAAAGACAATGAAGAGTACTACACCATAAAAGGAGATGATATCTGTTTAGCTTTAGATATGCTAAACCACGCTTGGGAGAATAAATATGATAAGGCTATCTTATTTTCTGGGGATGGGGACTTTACTCAGTTAGTACAATATGTTAAAGAAAAAAGGAAAGGAGTAGAAATTGTTTCATTTGATGAACTTGCATCAAGAAACTTAATTAATGAAGCGGATAGATATATTTTTATTAATAAAAAAATTACTAATAAATTCTTTTATAGGGAAAATAAGAAAAACAAAAGGAAGATCAAGGAACAAGAAAATGGCAAATAACATCAAATTTGGTCCTGCGGGGTTGGGGCCTGTTAAAACAGCTATTGAGACGCTTGAAGAATATGCTAAATTGGGCTTTAAAGCGTGTGAGATTGCGTTTACATATGGGCCATATATTAAGAACAAAGAGGATGCTGAAAGAATTGGTAAAAGGGCGGCTGAATTGGGGATTTCTTTAAGCATTCATGGCCAGTATTGGATTAACTTGAATTCTGCTGAGAAGGAGAAAATTGAAAAGAGTAAAGAAAGGTTATTGAAATGTTTAGAAGTTGGGACATGGTTGGGGGCTAAGAGGGTTGTTTTTCATCCAGGATTTTATGGAAAAATGAGCCGTGAAGAGACTTATAATAATATTAAGGATGCTATGATTGATTTGGAAAAGATGCGGAAGGAAAAAAAGTATACAACCTTACTTGCTCCAGAAACAATGGGAAAAGTTAATGTGTTTGGAAGTGTTGAAGAGATAGCACAACTTGTTACGGACACCCAGTGTAGTTATTGTATAGACTTTGCACACATTCTTGCAAGAGAAAAAAGTGTAGATTATGAAAAGGTTAAGAGACTTTTTCCAGGGGAAGAATGGCATGTTCATTTTTCTGGGATTATTTATGGAGAAAAAGGAGAAAAGAAACACAAAAAAACTGAAACAAAAGAATGGAAAAATTTATTGGAGAATTTGCCCAAGGATAAAGAGATAATTATCGTCAATGAATCACCGTCTATGATAGAGGATAGTATTGAAGGACTAAAAATAGATAGTAAGTGACAACAAGTAAGCTTAATATACTAAGCGTTACTTACGTATAGTAACTTTCGAATGACCGGTTTTTGTTGTCACCATAAAGTTTATAAATAGCCCTAAGGTCTCATTCTTACAGAAGACAAAGTCTTCTGCAAATTAAATATGAAATACAGGACAAACATGAACATGGAAAAAAATCCTATGATTTTTTCTCTTGTTGCAATTGCTAGTGTTTTGATTTTTGTAGCTACAGTAAGTGCTGGACCTCTGGCTTCTAATGTTGAAGTTGAAGTTGAGGGAATTGACCCTTATTCTAATACGGTTGCAGTTACAGCTGGTGAAAGAGTTCTAATTGAAGTAGAATTCGATGCACTTGAAGATGATACTGAAGTTACAGTTGAAGCAGAACTTGAAGGTGAGAAGATCGATGTAGATGCTATAACTACTCCTTTTGTTGTTGAACAAGGAACTAGGCATACTAAGTTATTGATCTTAACTGTGCCTTATGAACTTAAGGATGACGTTAGTGACACTTTGGATCTTAACATCGAGATCGATGGAGAAGATCACAAGACTGAACTAGCTCAAGTTTCTTTAAGAGTTCAAAGGCCTTCATACAATGCAGATATTAAGTCAATTTCTGTTAGTCAAACAGCTGAAGCTGGTGAAAACTTACCAGTAGATATTGTTTTGAAGAATAGAGGTTACAACGACTTAGATGATTTGTTTGTGACTGCTACAATCGTTGAGTTAGGTGTTGAAAAAACAGCTTACTTTGGTGATTTAGTTGCTATTGAAGTAGATAGTGATGATGACGATGATGATAAGGATACTGTAAGTGGAAGAATCTACTTAGAAGTTCCTTTTGATGCTGAAGCTGGTGTTTATACAGTAGAAGTTGCAGTTTCAAATGAAGATACTGACGGTACTGCTATGAAACAAATTGTTATCGAAAATGATTTCGCTAACAGTGTAATTGCTACAAGTTCAAGTAAAACAGTTGCAGCTGGTGAAAGCGCAGTTTACGACTTGTTAATTGTTAACCCAACTGATAAGTTGAGAGTTTACAGAGTTGTAACAGAAAGCTCAGCCGACATTGCATCAAGTACTGAATCTGCTGTTGTAGCAATACCAGCTGGTTCAAGTAAGGCTGTGAAGGTAAGTGCTACTGCAAACACTGATGGAGCATATAACTTTAATGTTAATATCTTCTCAGGAGAAAACGTTGCGGAGACAGTTACTCTTACACTTAACGTGCAAGGTAAATCTGCAAGTAACCCAGTTGTCTTATTGACAGTTATTCTAGCAATAGTATTTTTAGTATTGTTAGTAGTTTTAGTAGTTTTACTTGGTAAGAAACCTTCAAACTCAGAAGAGTTTGGTGAAAGTTATTACTAACTTTCCTTTTTTCTTTTTTTTCTTTTTTTT
>CEPX01193933.1_pt1 | contig 16577 bp, 19 predicted proteins | sample 361361 | NCBI WGS metagenome assembly CEPX01 (sample SAMEA2619974, study PRJEB7988) | marine metagenome | biome: marine biome (ENVO:00000447); feature: mesopelagic zone (ENVO:00000213) & marine oxygen minimum zone (ENVO:01000065); material: "saline water (ENVO:00002010), including plankton... | reverse complement strand
GTTTTGCTCAAAAAATGTTCGAACTTCGTCCAAAAAACACCGCCAATTTTAGTGTGCAAAAGCTAAACACTCTATATTTTTTGCACCATTCTCTAAAAGTGCTTTTTTCGCCTCTTTTAGTGTGCTTCCAGTCGTGGCGACATCGTCTATCAATATTATGTGCTTGTTTTTAATTTCCTCGGGGTTTGAAATAGAGTATGCACCCACCACATTTTTGATTCTTTCCTCCTTTTTTCTTATTTCAGTCTGTGGTTTTGTATTTCTACTCTTTATTAATGACTTCGCGTCTATTTTGTAGTCATTTTTAAGATTTTTAAGAACTAATTCAATTTGGTTGAAGCCACGCGCGTGTATGCGCGCGCGTGAAAGCGGAATTGGCATCAAGATCACTTCTACTTTATCAAAAACTTCAATGTCGGATAGTTCTTCAAGTAGATAATCATCTAGAATTCCTGCAAAAAGTTTTGATACATGTCTATCTCCATGGTATTTAAGCATCCATACCATTTTTCTTACTATTGGGTCCCTGTAATTTAGAAGACTAGTTATATTGTCCGAACCTTTTGGAGTAATTTTTTGTGTAATATCAGAAAGAGACATAGAGCGGATTTCCTCTTCAAGCTCATTTCCCGGAAATAGTGTATTAAGTAGCCAAATAAAGCTTTTCTTTAGCCAGTTCATATAAATAGTGTACACGCCTGTGTGATATACTTTGTGCACAATATGGCAGGTTTGCTTGATAAAGCAAAAGGGTTTTTAGGGTCGCTTCTACCTAGTGATGGTGACGGTGGGAGTGTTCTTGGTATTGATTTTGGTTCATCTACTATAAAGATTGTTCAGATGAAGAGAGAGAAGGGCGTTGCGATACTTGAGACATATGGTGAACTTGCACTCGGTCCATATGCAAATCTTGAGGTTGGACGTGCCACGAATTTACCTGCTGAAAAACTAACACCTGTTTTGTTAGACTTAATTAAAGAAGCCAATGTAACATCCGCTTCAGCTGGTGTCGCTATTCCTTTTAGTGCATCACTTACGTCTTTAATACAAGTTCCAGACCTTCCTCAAAAACAGCTTCAAACAATAATTCCTATTGAGGCTAGGAAATATATTCCAGTTCCCATTTCAGAGGTAACACTAGATTGGTTTATAGTTCCAAAAAATCAAGGCGGTGCGCCAGAGGGTAAAGAAGAGTCTGCTGATGGGGGAAAGAAAACTGATGTTCTTTTGGTTGCAATACATAATGATGTTTTGAATAAATACCAAGAAGTGATGAAAGCAGTGGGTCTTTATGTGAGTTTTTATGAAATAGAAATATTTAGCACGATTAGAGCAGTTCTTTCGCACGGCATTGCTCCGGTAATGGTTCTTGATATGGGTGCGGCAAGTACAAAAGCTTATATGGTTGAGTTTGGAATAGTTAAATCTTCGCACATTATTAACAGAGGATCACAAGACATAACACTAACTCTCTCTCAAGCTACCGGAATGAGTGTTGCAAAAGCAGAGGAGCATAAAAGACAGGTTGGATTATTTGGTCTACCGGAGAATCCAGCGACAAAAGAGTCAATTTTATTAACACTGGATCATATATTTTCAGAAGCCAATCGAGTATTATTGAATTATCAAGGACGCTTTAATAAGAGTGTCAGAAGCGTAATTCTTACCGGTGGAGGCGCTATTATGAAAGGTTTACTTGAAGAAGCTAGCAAACATTTTGAGACAGAGGTGTCTATTGGAGATCCTTTCTCAAAGGTAGAATCGCCAGCTTTCCTTGAAGGAATACTTAAAGAAGTAGGTCCGGAGTTTGCTGTGGCAGTAGGTGTTGCCTTAAGAAAACTTCAAGAAAAAAGTTAGTACATGGAGCCAAAATTTAAGACATCATTTATCCCGAAAAATCCGATTTCTGCTACTCCTAAAAAGAAAAAAGGAGGGGGGTTCGGGATTATTACTATAGTGGTCATTATTCTCGCGTTGGGTGTTATAGCCTTTGGGGTTGGGGTGTTCTTGTATGAACAACTACTCACAGCTTCTATTGAAAGAAAGAGCAATACTCTTGAAAGAGCGCGCGCAGCGTTTGAGCCAACTTTGATAAGAGAACTTGTTCGTGTAGACGAAAGGCTAAAAGCTTCAGAGGAAATTCTTGATGACCATATTGCTCTATCGTCTTTCTTTGAGCTACTTGAGAGACTAACCCTAAAGAGTGTTAGATTTGAGACTTTTGAATACGTTCTTGTTGGGGACGACAGAATAAATATAACGATGAGCGGTAAGGCAAGTAACTTTAGCGGTGTTGCTCTTCAAGCAGACATCTTTGGAAGGGATAGGACGATAAAAGATCCTATTTTCTCAGGACTAAATCTAGATCAAGAAGGCAACGTTGTATTTGATTTTGCTGCTACAGTAGATAAAGGATTGATATCGTTTGTAAATAATTTAAGTTCTTTTTCGGGTCGAGGAGCTGAACCGGTAAAAACGCAATCAGTTGATACGACCGCGACGACAACTGGAAGCACACAATAATTATGGGCAAGTTATTAATACCGCTAATAGCACTTCTAGTATCAGCAGGAGTTTTTGTTGGTTATATAAAGCCAACCTATGATGACGTGAAAATTCTTCAATTTGAAGATAGTCAGTTTAATCAAGCGCTTGATAAATCAAGAGAACTCCAAGAGGTTCGTGGCTCGCTTCTTTCGCGCTTCAACACTTTTTCAGAGGCTGATCTAGCCAGACTTCAGAAGATGCTTCCAGATAACGTTGATAACGTAAGACTTATTTTAGATATTGACGGAGTGGCATCAAAATACAATATGAGAACCAGAAATGTTCAGGTTGTACAAGATTCAAGCGCGACTCCTGAGATAATAGGGTTAGATACAAGACCGTTTGACTCTCTGATACTTAGTTTTTCTGTTGCTGGAACGTATGACGGTTTTATAAACTTCCTTAGAGACTTAGAATCTAGTTTGAGGATCGTTGATGTTTTGTCTCTTACTTTCCAATCAAACAGGATAGGGGATCTTTACGAATTTGATATGAGTATAAGAACGTATTGGCTTAAGTAATATGGGAATTTTAAAAAAATACAAAAATATACTTATTGGAGCAACTTTGATAGCGTTAGCTTTTGTCGGCTATAATTTCTTCTTTTCTGGGAACGACGGGGGAGTTCTTACGTCAGTTACCAATGAAGCTGCCGCTGACGCTATTGTTGGAAAAGAACTTTTGGCGCTTCTTCTTGACCTAAAGTCAATTGACTTAGACGAGTCAATTTTTGATGACCCTGCATTTAGAGCACTTCTTGATTTTGGGCGTGATATTGTTCCTGAGCCAGTTGGTAGAGAAAATCCGTTTGCGCCCCTATAGGATTGAGGTATGAGCAAGAGAAGAAAAGCAGAGAAAATATATGAATCTTTTAAGTGTCTTAGCAAAGAAAAATCTAGTAAGTAGTGCTGACGTTGCTTCAATTGAGAAGGAGGCGAAAACATCTGGGGAAACAATAGAGAGCATACTCGTTAAAAAGGGAGTTTCTGTTTCAGAAATTTTGGCTGCGAAGGCTACTCAGTTTAATATTCCCCCAAGGGAAATTGGGGAAAACAAGATTCCTTATGATGTTCTTAAATATATTCCTGAAGAGTCAGCAAGTCATTATTTATTTGTTCCGATCGGCATCGCAGACGGCGTGCTTGAGGTCGGAATAGTAGACCCAGACAACATTGATGCCCTTGATGCCCTTAACTTCATATCTTCAAAAGTAAATTTGCCCTTTAAAATATTTCTTATATCTCAAAAAGATTTTGAGAACGTTCTTGCGATGTATAAAGGTCTTACTGGGGAGGTTACCAGCGCACTCACTGATTTAGAGACGGAATTATCAACTGAAGAGAAGAAAGTTCAGGAGGAATTAAATAATCTTGAGAGTACAAGTGCAGAGGAAGGGGATGTAATAAAAGAAGATGCTCCTGTCACAAAGATTGTTGCAACTATTTTAAGACACGCTGTCCAAGGAGGAGCATCCGATGTTCATATTGAGCACGTTGGCGAGCAAGTTAAAGTACGATTTCGTGTTGATGGAATGCTTAGTACGAGCTTAGTTCTTCCAACGAGCGTTCACCGTTCAGCAGTAGCAAGAATTAAAATACTTTCTGCTATGCGTCTTGATGAAAGGAGAAAACCACAGGATGGACGTTTCTCGGCCACAATTGGAAACAGGAAAATTGACTTTCGTGTCTCTACATTCCCGGCTTATTTTGGAGAGAAAGTGGTGATGCGTATTCTTGATAGGGATCGTGGATTCTATAAGATTGATAACCTTGGTTTTTCGGAGAGAGCTCTTGCTTCTATAAAAAATGCCATTAAAAAGCCATACGGAATGATTCTTATTTCAGGCCCTACTGGTTCAGGTAAGTCCACAACCCTTTATTCAATGCTTGCAGAAGTTGATCGTGAGACTAAAAACGTCTTATCACTTGAAGATCCGGTTGAGTACAACATGGAGGGAGTTAGCCAGTCCCAAGTCCGCCCAGAGATTGGATATACGTTTGCATCAGGACTAAGAACAACTCTAAGGCAAGACCCGGATGTGATAATGGTAGGTGAGATTAGGGATAAAGAGACCGCTCAACTAGCTGTTCAGGCCGCTTTAACTGGTCACTTGGTGCTTTCAACGATTCACACCAACAATGCCGTTGGAGTAATACCAAGACTTATTGATATGGATGTTGACCCATTCCTTATTGCACCAACTCTTCAGTTAGCTATTGCGCAGAGGCTTGTAAGGAAACTTTGTGATGGAACAGGTAAGGAAATACCAGTAGATGCCAGTGTGAAAGCAATGATGGATCAAGAATTTAATGACCTTCCGGAAAAATACAAAAAGGAAATACCAGCACAAGGTCATTTATATGGACTCCAGCACACAGAAGATTGTCCAAGCGGAACGAAAGGCAGGACTCCTGTATTTGAGGTTCTTGAAATGAATAAAGAGATTGAGAATGTCTTGCTAACTAATCCAGTTGATACAGAAATACGGAAAGTTGCGCGTAAAAATGGAATGTTCACTATGAAGGAAGATGCTATTATTAAATCATTCGGTCGCATAGTTCCTTTTGAGGAGATAAACACTCTTGGTGGTTTGCTTCTCTCTGCGGACGTAGAAGTTGATGCCGAAGTAGATGAAAAGTAGAATAAGATGGATTATAAAAAGGAATTAATAAAATTCATTGAGTCTTTAGTTAAAGAAGGAGGTTCTGACCTTCACTTTGTTTCAGGTTCAAATCCTACAATTCGTGTATCTGGCACTCTTACACCTCTTCTTAAAGAGAAAAAATTAACTGGCGATGACACTCTAGGTCTAATATCAGAGCTTCTGACGCCAGAGCAGAAGGAATACTTTCTTAAAAACAGAGAAATTGATTTTTCCTATGCACATGAATCAGCGCGTTTTAGAGGAAACGGTTATTTTCAACAAGGCACTGCCGCGGTAGCTTTAAGACTCGTTCCAAAAGAAATAAAGACTGTTGCCGAGCTTGGCCTACCTCCCATACTTGAAAATTTTGCCCAGAGAGAACAAGGATTCTTTTTGGTTGTTGGACCGGTTGGACAAGGAAAATCCACTACACTTGCATCTCTTATTAATTTGATAAATGAACAAAGGACGGAGCACATTGTTACCATTGAAGATCCAATTGAATATATTTTTGAAAACAAAAGATCCATGATTGACCAAAGGGAGGTACGCATTGATACTAGAAGTTTTCAGACCGCGCTTAAGGCAGTGTTCAGACAAGATGTTGACGTAATAATGATAGGTGAGATGAGGGGGCCCGAGACAATGGCCGCCGCAGTAACGGCTGCAGAAACCGGGCATTTAGTTTTCTCAACTTTACACACAAATAATGCAGCACAAACTATCGATAGGATAATTGATGCATTTCCTGCTAACCAACAAGATCAAATTAGGCTTCAACTTGCAGCCAGTCTTGCGGGAATCTTCTCACAGCGCTTAGTTCCGAGGGTTTCTGGCGGTTTGGTTCCAGCGTATGAACTTTTGATAAATAATAAAGCCGTTGCTAACCTTATTCGCGAGAAGAGATCTCACGAAATAAACACAGTTATTGAGACAGGTCTTGAAGATGGAATGATTGATATGAATAGAAACCTTTCTGATTTAGTAAGAAGAGGAGAAATTACAGTGGAAAATGCATATGCTCGTTCTCTAAATTCTCAAGCTCTAGATAGACTTTTGTAATATGTTATTTAATTACAAAACAGTAGGAGAAGATGGGGTAGAAAAAGATGGAAGCATTGATGCTCTTAACATGGAAGTTGCTCTTAGCTCTCTTCAAAGGCGTGGTTTAGTGGTCTCATCTATTGATCCAGCTGATGGTTCAGGGTCAATACTTACTTACAGGATTAAAATTTTTGAGAGAGTTTCAAACCGTGACATTGTTATTCTCTCAAGGCAGATCGCGACACTTTTTGAAGCGCAAGTCTCAGCTCTTAGGGTTTTTAGAATGCTTGCAGCAGAAGCTCTAACACCGCTTCTTAAAGAAAGGCTGACGGAAGTAGCAGATGATATACAGGGGGGAAGTAATATATCAAGTGCGCTTGAAAAACATCCTAAAGTCTTCTCTTCTTTCTACGTAAACATGGTTAAAGCTGGTGAGGAGGCGGGAAAGTTGGACGAGACTTTTGAATTTCTAGCAGATCATTTAGATAGAACTTATGAAGTTGCTAAAAAGGCAACCAATGCTCTTATTTACCCCGCCTTTGTTATAGCGACTTTTCTTACAGTTATAATATTAATGCTTACGCTTGTTATTCCGAGGCTATCAACTATTTTGATTGAATCTGGGCAAGATATTCCGGTCTATACGAAGGTGGTTATTGCCATTTCCAACTTTTTTGTAAACTTTGGACCATTTGTTGTAATACTTCTCGTAGCCGGAGGCATTTTCTTGTGGAGGTATTCAAAAAGCGAGAAGGGTTCGGGAGCATTTTCGCAGCTTAAGATGTCCATACCTTATGTGGGGGACTTATACAGAAAACTATATCTATCCAGAATTGCTGATAACTTAAGCACCATGCTTTCAAGTGGTATTCAGATGGTAAGAGGAGTTGAGATAACAGCCGCTGTTGTGGGTGACTACGGGTATGAGCGTATTCTTAAAGAGGCCACAGAGAAAATAAAGCAAGGTACAGCCGTTTCAGAGGCTTTTGGTGAGTATGATGAGTTTCCAGGGATTTTGATTCAGATGATAAGAATTGGTGAGGAAACTGGAGAACTTGGTAAGATTTTGGGGACTTTGGCGAAATTCTATAGAAGAGAGGTTACTAATGCCGTTGATACGCTAGTTAATCTGATTGAGCCTATTATGATTGTTGCGCTTGGTCTTGGGGTTGGAACACTGCTTGCTTCTGTTTTACTTCCTATATACAACATTTCTGCTAGTATATAGATTATCCACACTTTATTTGGCGACAAATATACACTCATAATATAATTTATCTAAGTCACGTACGTGGTCGAGATTATTAATTATTTGCAATATTTATGTACAAAAGTAGAACTCGCGGGTTCACGCTCATAGAGCTATTGGTTGTGATCGCTATCATCGGTATTCTGTCGTCTGTAGTGCTTGCATCACTAAATAGCGCAAGACAGAAATCACGCGACGCGCGACGTATTTCTGATGTTAAGCAATTGCAACTTGCACTTGAGCTTTACTTTGATTCAAACAGTAATTACCCAACAGCCGTTTCGACTGCTAACCTAGTCACACCAGGCTATATTTCAGCTATTCCTACAGATCCGACTTCTGGTAGTGCGTATTCATACGCGGCACTTGGTTCTGGAACAACTTGTTCAAGTTACCACCTAGGTGCAACACTTGAGGATTCTAGTCACTCAACGTTGAGTACTGACGTTGATGCTTCTGCCGGAACAGTATGTACAGGAAGTGCCTCAGACTTTGCTGGTACGGATCCAGTTTATGACGTAAAACCTTAGGTTATTTGAGAATTGCTTAAGCATTAGCAAAGCCCGCACAAAGCGGGCTTTGCGCTTTTAAGGGTATACTTACTTTAATATATGGATCCGTTTTATTTTGTTTCGTGGTTTGTTTTGGGGACTATCTTTGGGAGTTTTTTAAACGTTTTAATTCTTAGATATCACTCCGGAAAAGGTGTCAGAGGAAGGTCGCGGTGCGCAAGTTGTGGTAAAGGGCTTAGTTGGCACGAACTTGTGCCGATAATTTCTTTTTTTGCTCTAAGAGGCAATTGTACAAGTTGTGGCAGCAAAATATCTTATCAATATCCAATAGTAGAGATGATTTCCGGTGTGATTTTTGTGTTCTCCTTCTCTCTTTCACTTCCAATTTTAAGCACCATAGTGCTTATATCGATTTTTTGGCTTTTCCTATTTATCTCAGCTTATGACTTACTTCACACAATAGTCCCAAATGAAGGAGTCTATCTTACGGCAATTCTCTCACTAATATTCTCCGTCGGACTAGGCAATGCTTATTTTTTAGACCAAATAATCTCCGGAATAGCTCTAGCTCTACCTTTCTATATATTGTGGGTCGTTTCAAAGGGTATGTGGATGGGTCTTGGCGATGCAAAAGTTGCATTATCAATAGGATTTTTACTTGGACTTTCAGATGGAGCATCTGCGATATTAATTGCATTTTGGATTGGGGCTGTAGTTGCTCTTATCATTCTATTTTTAGATTGGCAGAAAAGAGCTTTATTAATGCGCAGTAGTAAATTGAAATTAAGTAAGCGAGCTCGTACAATTAAACGTGAAGTACCTTTTGCGCCTTTTCTTGCACTCGGTGCATTTATTGTATTTTTCTTTAACGTTAATGTATTTAATTTCTTATTATTCTGATGTTTTTAATCAAGAAAGACAAAAACAAGAGAGGTTTTTCACTTATTGAGCTTTTAGTTTCTGTAGGAGTCTTTACTGTAATAACATCAATTATTCTTGCAAATCATGCGAGGTTTGGGGGAGACATTTTAGTGAGTAACTTAGCATATGATGTAGCTCTTTCTATTCGTCAATCTCAACTTTTTGGTCTTTCGGTTAGAGAATTTAAATTAACCGGCGGAGGAGGCAGGTTTGATATAGGGTATGGGGTGCATTTATCAACTAGTGATTTAACTTCTTACATAATCTACGCTGATTTTAACGGGGATAAGGCATATCAGAGTGGAGCAGATGAAATAGAAGAGACTTTTAATTTAAGACAAGGATTTAAGATTAAAAAGTTCTGTGCTACACAAACTGGAGGGACAGAAGACTGCTCTGATGTAGGCGCGATATCCACCTTAAACCTTACTTTTGTAAGGCCCGACCCCGATGCGACCATATCAGTTAACGGTTCTATAATAAGTTACAGGAGCGCAAGAATAGTTCTTGAGTCATCTCAAGGTACCCAAAGATCAGTTCTTATTGAGTCAACAGGGCAAATTTCAATTCCAACAGGTTCATGATTTATAAAAAAGACAAAAGAGGCTTTACGTTAGTTGAAATGCTTATATCAACAGCTCTTTTTGCTGTCGTTATGCTTGTTAGTGTTGGGTCTCTTTTATCCCTAGTTGATGCAAATAGGCGTGCACAATCCCTTAAATCAGTGATAAACAATTTAAACTTTGCACTTGAAAACATGTCAAGAAATATTCGCGTTGGACGCACATATCATTGCCACAATAGTGTAAATCCTCCTGGAAATCTTGATGAGCCAAAAGACTGTCAGAATGGAGGCATTTTGTTTGCTTTTGAGGCTCATGACGGTGATACAGGTACTGCAAGTGACCAGATTATATACAGAATTAAAGATAATAAGATGGAAAAATCTGCTAATGGAGGTTCAACTTTTACTGGAATTACTGCTGAAGAAGTAAATATTACAGATATGCAGTTTTATGTTGACGGCACAGCATCAAACGATGAGGAACAGCCTTTGGTCGTGATTACGATAAGTGGTACAGCGGGAGTGACGGCTGCACAACAGACTTCTTTTGATATACAAACCACAGTCTCACAGAGACTGCTTGATATTTAATATGAGTATAAGAAAAAACAGTAGAGGTTTTACAATAATTGAGACAATAGTAGCTATAACTGTCTTGGTTGTCTCAGTTGCAGCGCCTCTTACACTTGCCGCAAGAGGGCTGTCTTCTGCATTTTTTGCGCGTGATCAAATCACGGCATTTTACTTAACCCAAGAAGCAGTTGAGTTTATACGAAACAAAAGAGATGAGAACGTTCTTGGAGAGGATAATTGGCTTGCAGAGTTTCCGGCAACAAATGGCGATCCATTCACTATAGATGTTACCGATGGCGATATGGATTCTTGCAGTGGAACTTGTGAGAATCTTAAATTTAATACTTCTACATTGCTTTATAACTACAATAGTGGCGATACAACCAGATTTACCAGAACAGTTTCCATAAATCTTCTAAACGCAACCGAAGCTGAAGTGATAGTAACAATTGCTTGGACTGCTGGACTCTTTAGTAGGACTTTTAGCATTCAGGAGAACATTCTTAACTGGAAATCATAATGAAGAAATACAGAAACAAAGGGTTTACTCTACTTATTGCGGTTCTTGTAACGGGATTAATGCTTTCAATAGGTATAGCTATATATGGGATTACCAGCAAAGAGATAGTCCTATCATCAATCGGACGGGAATCACAATTTTCTTTCTATGCTGCGGATACTGGGGTTGAGTGCGCGCTTTACTGGGATCAAAAAGGAGGAAAATTTTCCACAACAACAGCAAGTACTCTAACTTGTGCAAACACCACAGTTGCTGACGGAGGAGGTGTTGGCTATGAGGTACCAATGACTTTCCAGTTTGAGGTCGCAAGGTTCTGCTCAATTGTTTCAGTTACCAAAAGTTTGACGCACCCTCGCACAAAGGTTGAGTCAAAAGGGTACAACACGACGTGTGAGGAGACAGAAAATCCCCTTAGGGTTGAAAGAGCAATTAGGGTAACCTATTAAAATGGCTAGCATTGGGAAAGATGACAAACAGCGAGCTATTAAGCTACGTGACCTTATAGAGCGTCACAGAATGCAATATCACGAGCTTGATAAGCCAGAAATAACAGATGAAGCCTACGATTCTCTAGTAGAAGAACTTCGAGAATTGGAGGACAAGAATCCTGAATTAAAGGATGGAATGAGTCCCACTGTTCGTGTTGGGGGTGAGCCTGCTACACATTTCAAAAAAGTAGAGCACAAGGTCCGCCAATGGTCCTTCGATAATGCATTTTCAAACGAGGATATTTTGAAATGGGAAGAGAGGATAAAAAGATATCTAGATAAAGAGGGCGTCTCATATTCAAAGATTGACTATAGCGTAGAACATAAAATAGACGGTTTAAAAATAATTCTTGAATATAAAAACGGAGTATTTATAAGAGGTGCCACGCGAGGAGATGGAATAGTCGGGGAGGACATAACACACAATCTAAAGACAATTGAAAGTGTGCCGCTCAAATTAAATAAAAAAATTGATATCATTGTTGTTGGCGAAGCCTGGCTTCAGCACAGTGAGTTGTCGCGAATAAATAAAGAGAGAGAAAAAAATAGCGAGCAAGTATTTGCTAATACAAGAAATGCGGCGGCGGGGACTTTAAGGCAGCTTGACCCAAAAATTGCAGCAGAGAGAAGGCTGAGTAGTTTTATTTATGACATTGAGCTTTTAGAAATTAAGAGTGAGGAGATAGACGAACCAAAGACTCAGATTGACGAACTAAAACTTCTAAAAAAACTTGGGTTTAGTACGAATCCAAATTTTAAGAGGTGCGAATCAATAGATTCTATTGAGAAATATTATAAAAAATGGATTAAGAAACGCGAGAAAGAGGAATACGAAATGGATGGACTCGCGGTTAAGGTAAATGATCTCTTGCTTCAGCGTGCGCTTGGACACACCGGAAAGGCTCCGCGGTTCTCTATTGCATATAAGTTTCCTGCTGAGCAAGTCACAACTGTAGTTGAAGATATTTCTCTTCAGGTGGGTAGAACCGGAGTAATTACTCCTGTTGCACACTTAAAACCAGTTAGAGTATCTGGTGCAACTGTTTCTCGCGCAACGCTTCATAATGAAGACGAAATAAAGAGATTGGATGTTCGGGTTGGAGACACCGTAATAATTCAAAGAGCCGGAGATGTGATTCCAGACATAGTAGAGGTTGTAAAAGAGCTTCGAGGTGGTTCTGAAAAGGCCTATATATTTCCAAGGAAAGTACCAGAATGCGGAGGGGACGGCTCTATAGAGCGCGTTCCCGGCCAAGCCGCATGGCGTTGTGTAAGCAAGGATTCATTCGCACAAAAGAGAAGAAAATTTCATCATTTTGTATCAAAGAAAGCACTTAACATTGACGGACTTGGTCCACAAATAGTTGATTTACTTCTTGAGGAAGGATTAATTAATTCATATGACGACATTTTTACCCTTAAAGAAGGAGCTCTTCTACAATTGCCAGGATTTAAAGAAAAATCAGTAGAAAATCTTTTGGATTCAATACAAGAGTCAAAAGACACAACTCTTCCTAGATTTATAATAGGTCTTTCTATTGAGCAGGTTGGTGAAGAGACTGCTCACGATTTAGCAGGTCACTTTGGCTCTTTGGAAAGTATTATGAAAGCATCAGAGGAAGAATTAGCTGGTATCGAGGGGATAGGTGATGTTGTGGGGAAGTCAATAAGCTCTTGGTTTAAAAATAATAGCAATAAAAATATTGTAGACAAGCTTCTTAAGTACGTAAGCATTGAAAAGATTAAAAAGACAGGCAGTTCTCTCTCTGACAAGACTTTTGTACTCACCGGAACACTCGAATCACTATCAAGAGATGAAGCTAGTGAGAAAATTCGTTCTTTAGGAGGGAATCTATCGAGTTCTGTATCCTCATCCACCGACTATGTTGTTGTTGGTAGATCTCCAGGCTTAAAATTTGATACGGCAAAAGAGTTGAGGGTAGAAACAATATCTGAAAATGAGTTCATTGCACTAATATCAAGCTAAATGTATTCTAGCTCCATGATTACACCTGATGAAATAGAGAAGTTTGCAGACCTTGCAAGAATAAATATCTCAGACTCTGAGAAAAAGAGATTTGCAGAAGACATTGAATCAATCCTGGGTTATGTGGGGGTAGTTTCTGAAAATGTTAGTAAGGAAAAAATTGAAGCGCCGGAGCACAGAAATGTTATGAGAGAAGACGGGGAGCCGCACAAAACCGGTGAATACACTGAAAAGATTGTAGAACAGTTCCCAAAGAAGGATGGAGACTACCTTAGTGTGAAAAAGATAATAGAACAGGATTAATGGATATTGATAATCTTACAATTGAGAGTGCCTCAAAAGGCCTTAAAAATAAGGACTTTTCAGCAGTTGAGCTTACAGAAGCATATGTTAAGAACATTGAGGAGAAAAACAAAGATATAAATGCGTACCTTGAAGTATTTGATGACGCGCTTGATATAGCTTGTCAGTCGGATAAACGTATTCAGTCCGGAGAGTCAGGAAAACTTTTGGGAGTTCCGATTTCAATTAAAGACAATATATTAATTGATGGACACATTTCTTCGGCTGGTTCGAGGATACTTGAAAGTCACAGAGCAACTTACGACGCAACAGTGGTGTCAAAATTAAAAGAGAGAGGGGTTGTGTTTCTTGGTAGAACAAATATGGACGAATTTGCTATGGGAAGTTCAACCGAAAACTCCGCTTATGGTGTTACTCTAAATCCACATGATAAAGAAAGAGTCTCTGGAGGTTCTTCTGGAGGTTCTTCCGCTTCAGTTTCTATGAATGGGGCACTTGCGTCTTTGGGTTCAGACACGGGTGGGTCAATCAGGCAGCCTGCAAGTTTTTGCGGGGTGGTAGGTCTTAAACCAACCTACGGAGCTGTTTCCAGGTCGGGCTTAATAGCTCTTGGCTCTTCGCTGGATCAGATTGGACCAATAACGAAAACAGTTAAAGATGCAGAGATCCTTTTTGAAGCAATAAAAGGCAACGACAAGAAAGATAGTACAACACTTGAGAATTATTCATCTAAATCAGGCGGTAAGGTGGTGGGAGTACCTAGAAACATTCTTTCCGATGGGGTAGATAAAGATGTTCTAGAGCATTTCGATAAGACACTGGAGTCTCTTAAGAAATTTGGTTATGAAATAAGAGATATTGAATTACCTTATAAACCGGATACTGCTCTTGCCGTCTATTACATAATTATGCCGGCAGAAGCTTCTACCAACCTTGCGCGTTTTGATGGGATCCGTTATGGGAAAAAAGTTGAAGGAGGGTCTTTGTTTGAAGATTATGCAAAAAGTCGAGAGACTGGCTTTGGAGAGGAGACAAAAAGAAGAATAGTCTTAGGTACTTATGTACTTTCTGCAGGCTATTATGATGCTTATTATGGAAAGGCGACTTCACTAAGGCACTCTATTACCAAGGATTTAAAGGGTATTTTTGAGAGTGGAATAGATTTGATAGCAACACCCACAACGCCTTCTCCTTCATTTAAGATCGGGGAGAAAAGTGACCCCATTTCAATGTATTTAGAGGATATATTTACTGTGTCTGCAAACTTAACAGGTATGCCTGCTATTTCTATTCCAAACGGAGAGGTTGATAGGGACGGGAAAAGTTTACCGGTAGGATTTCAGATGATTTCTCCTCATATGCACGAGAAATCTTTATTTGATACTGGAAAAGATATAGAAGCTAGTATTTAATTAGCTTATGGAAAGCACCATCTTTCTTAACATAGAATATCTACTTCTATTTCTCTATTACTTGATATTAAATCAGGAAGTTAATTTAACTTTAATACCAGGTGATTTTTTTGTGTTGTGGGATATTTTTAGAATAGTATCTACTGTTGTTTCTCTACTTCTTTTTACTTCAATAGTTTATGTGCTAGTTAGAGCTTGGCAGTTAAAGAAGACAGAAGAAGAGGCCTTTGAAACTATCGCAATTCAAGCGAGCGAGGAGGAAGGTACTTCTAAGGAATCTGTTCCCGGTTCTGTTGATGTGGGAGGCAAATGGGAAGATATCTTAGCTCACATTGGGTCTGAAAATCCAAATGACTGGAGGCTCGCAATAATTGAGGCTGATGTTTTGCTTGAGCAAATTCTTACAAGAGCTGGGTATGAAGGAGAAACACTTGGGGAGCAATTAAAATCTGTAGCGAGGGGCGATTTCGAATCTATAGATTCAGCGTGGGAGGCTCACAAGGTTAGAAACAGAATTGCGCACGAGGGAACAAGATATGACATTACGCACGACGAAGCAAAGCAAACTATAAATTTGTATCGCAGAGTGTTTAAAGACCTTCAATATATAAATTGAAATTAGATAAATTTCGTGTATAATCGAGAAAACGCTGCTAAAGCGTTTTTTCTATAGCGGGGTAGACCAACGGTAGGTCGGGAGGCTCATAACCTCCAGGTGTAGGTTCGATTCCTACCCCCGCAACAAGATCACAAAATCCCCACAATTATGGGGATTTTGTGTATCTCGGGTGCAGGAATCGAAAGACGGACCCAGCACCTAACGCGTTAGGTGCTGGGGAGTCCGGGCAGGAGGCACTTATCAAAAACCTTACGATATATCGTAAGGTTTTTGGTTTAGTGACCTGACGCAGATTCCTACCCCCGCAACAAGCTAAGGTTTTGTTACAAGAGGTACAAATATAAAGCCATGATGCTTTTCTATGTCTGTTTCAAGTTCGGTTGTTCTTGTTACTTTCCATATCGCATCTTTCACTGGAATTACCATTGTGCCCCCAACATGTAATTGCTCAATTAAGGGTTCAGGCAGAATCTTAGCTGCTGCTGATACTAAAATACGATCATACGGCGCATCATCTGGGTTTCCTAGAGTGCCTTTTGAGTTAACTATTTTTGAGTTTTTGAAATTGTATTTAGACAGATTTGTCTGACCAAATTTTACAAGTTCAGGAATTATCTCTGTACCGATAACCTCACCTTTCTTCCCGACAATTTCTGAAAGAAGAGAAGTAGTCCATCCAGAGCCGGAACCTACATCAAGTATTCTCTCACCTTCTTTTGGACCAAGAAGCTCCAACATAAAAGCTACGGTGTAGGGTTGAGAGATAGTTTGGGCACAATCTGTGGGGAGAGGGCGGTTTTCATACGCTTCATTTTGATATATATCAGGAACAAAATCTTTTCGATCTACATTTTCAAATGCGCGTAGAATATCCTTATTTTTTAAAACCCCTTCTTTCTTTAGCTCGTTAATTAGAGCTTTCATATATACAAGCTACCTTGCTCGTAAAATATAGCAATGTAATTGAAAAAGAAGCTGTGTATGGTACTTTAAGGGTGCTCTGAGGAGCCTTTTTTACTAATAAGCTTCTTGCCGGGGTAGCTCAGTTGGTTAGAGCGCAGGACTCATAAACCTGAGGTCGACGGTTCAATTCCGTCTCCCGGCACACGGACAGATTTTGGTTTTTCTGCTAGAATCCTGTTTGTTGAGGTGGTAGCTCCAGTTTGGAGTATTACAGCGGTTAGAGCACAGTG
>CEPX01159313.1_pt1 | contig 16582 bp, 22 predicted proteins | sample 361361 | NCBI WGS metagenome assembly CEPX01 (sample SAMEA2619974, study PRJEB7988) | marine metagenome | biome: marine biome (ENVO:00000447); feature: mesopelagic zone (ENVO:00000213) & marine oxygen minimum zone (ENVO:01000065); material: "saline water (ENVO:00002010), including plankton... | reverse complement strand
ATGAAGTTTCCCAACCCCTCCTTCATAAATAATCCTATCACTTTCAAGTATCCCAACATAATAATAGACTTTCATCCTATAATTTTTGTATTAAGCAAACTCTTTTAAACATATTTAACATTTTCTATTCAAGAGAGGATATGGAAAATAAATTATTTATTGCGTCTGTAACATTAATAGGAACAATAATTGGTGCCGGCATATTAGGGATACCCTTTGTTGTGATGAAGTCTGGTTTTGGTCTCGGACTAATAAATATGATTTTCATAGCCACAATAATGGTGATAACCATTCTTTATCTTGGAGAAATCTCAGAAAGAACAAAGAAGAATCACCATCTAACGGGATATGCAGAGAAATATTTAGGAAAGAAAGGAAAAATATGGATGTTCACAGCATTTTCAATAGGAATCTATTCAGCACTATTAGCATACATAATCGGGGTCGGAGAATCTCTAAGCCAATTATTTTTCAACATCCCAGACTTTACAATTCATTTTGGGATTTTATTCTGGCTAGTTTTATCAGCAATGACTTATTATGGGCTAAAAACTCTAAAAGAAGGAGAGTTATTCGGAATTGCATTAATATTTTTATTATTGGTAGCAATAACTATCTCATCCTTCGGAGAGATTAATTTTTCAAATCTAACTTATAACAACTTAAACCATCTATTCACACCATTCGGAGTTATACTCTTTGCATTTCTAGGATTCGCTTCAATACCGGAAATCAAAAGAATCCTAGGAAAAGAACAAAAACTAATGAAGAAAACAATTCTCTACTCATATTTAACTTGCTTCATAATATACTCCCTATTTGCAGCAATAGTCTTGGGATTAAAAGGACTAGAAACCCCTCAAATTGCAACCTTAGCTCTTGGACCTTCATTCATACTATTAGGAATCTTAACAATGTTCACCTCTTACTTGGCAATCTCAAACGCCCTTGTAGACACCTTAAAGTTTGATTTCAAAAAATCAAAGAGCAAAGCTTGGTTAATAACAATCCTAATCCCAATAATATTATTCATAATCTTAGAATTTACCGGAACCGCAGCATTCACAAAGGTTTTAGGAATTGGAGGAGTTATATCAGGAGGCTTAACAGCAATATTAATCCTACACATGGTTAAAATAGCAAAAGAAAAAGGAGATCAAAAACCTGCCTACAAAATTCCATACCACCCAATTATAATAAAGATAATGATCCTTGTCTTCATAGTTGGAGCAGTAATAGAAGTAATGAATATTTTATGATTTCTAGAAGATAAATATTTAAAATAAGTGGATATATTCAAAGGCTATGTCAAAGTACATAGGGACTCTACTAGGATTAATTTTTGCCAGCTCGTTATTTTTCATACCATATATCTCAAATTCACAATATTCCCAAGTTCTAATTGTGACAGGTATTTTGGCCTTTATCATAATTGTTTTTACAATATTTATTATCTCTAATAAATTTGGGGGATTAAATAAATTTATAGACAATCAAGAATTGATTAATCAAAAGAATAAAGAAAAGTTTAAAATATATGAAAGACTCATAGAATTAGAAAAAGGGGTAGAGTTAATAAAATCTAAATAAAATGCCAGGACATTCAAAAGCAGATGATATGTTAGAGATACTAAAAGCAGCAATTATCGCAATAATAGGGATATTCATAATTTACACTTTGATTTCAACACTCTTTTAAAAGATTAATCCAATCCAGCATATCCAGGAGGTCCAGAATAATTCATTTTCTCTCCAGAACTATCAGAAGCAATCACATCATCAATCCTTAAAATCATTATTGCGACATCTGTAGCAGAATTTATCGCCTGGCTTTTAATCTTATAAGGCTCTATAATGTTTGCCTGCAAAACATTTTCAATTTTATTATTAAACAAATTCAATCCAGCATTTTTATCTCCAGAATTGTGTTTTGATTTCATTTCTGTCAAAACATCTATCGGATCTAATCCAGCATTCTCAGCCAACGTAACTGGAATAAATTCCAATGCAGCAGCAAACTCCTCCACTGCTAATTGCTCTCTCCCCCCAAGAGACTGTCCAAAATGCCTCAATCTTTTTGATAATTCTATCTCAATTGACCCTCCCCCAGGAACAACCAACCCAGTTTTCAATGATGAGGCAACATCCCCAAGACCATCCCTCAAAGCCCTCTCAACCTCATCAATTACATGCTCAGTTCCTCCCCTAATCAAAATAGTCAAAGCTTTGGGGTTATAACACCCCTTTATGTAAGTCATTGCATCTTCTCCATGCTTGACTTCTTCAACAAATTCAGCCTTTCCCAATTCCCTATCACTTAATTCATTTAGGTTACTAACAATCCTCCCTCCAGTAGCCTTAGCAATTTTCTCAATATCTGACTTAGAAACCCTTCTGCATGCGTATATGTTCTCCTTAGTTAACAAATATTGGGCAAAATCATCAATTCCTTTCTGACAAAAGATTACATTTGCTCCAGAAGAAACAACTCCTGAAACCATTTTCTTAATACTCTCTTCCTCTTGTAAAATAAATCCTTGTAAGGCATCTGGACTAGAAATTGAAACCTTAGTATCAATTTCTGGGTTCTTCAATTCCAATGGAAAGTCAATTAAAGCAATCTTTGCCCCATCAATCTTTAAAGGCATCTCAGAAGAAACTTTCTCCTTATCAAGAACAATACCAGAGATTAATTCAGTATCTTCTATTGAATTCCCTTTGGCCTTTTCAATTTTTATATCATCTAAGTCAACTTTTCCAGAATTTTCAACCTGTTTAACCGCTTTAACTGCAATCTCTGCAAACTTTTCCCTTGAATCTTCTGCCCCTTTCCCCGTCATGGCAGTCATGGCTATTTTCTTTAAAACTTCCACATCATCAGGAGATATTTTTAAAGAAATCTCATTCAATATCTGTTGAGCTTTATCTGCAGCCATACGATAACCTTTAGTTATAACGGTTGGATGAATTTTTTGATCTAATAGTTTCTCAGCATTTTCCAACAATCTCCCAGCAATCATAACCGAAGTGGTTGTTCCATCCCCAACTTCTGTTTCTTGAGTCTTAGCAATCTCAACCATCATCTTAGCAGCAGGATGTTCTATTTGCATCTCATCCAGAATAGTTACCCCATCATTTGTAACAATTATCTCTCCTGTAGGGCCAACTAACATCTTATCCATTCCCTTGGGCCCTAGAGTGGTCTTAACAACCTCAGAAACCATCCTAGCAGCAAGAATATTATTCCTCTGAGCATCTTTACCCATTATCCTTTGTATATCCTCGGGCATTAATGTAACTGGTTTGTCACTCATACAACTTTCTCTCCATAGAGATATTTAAACATTATTGCATTTTATCCCATCTAAATAAAACTTATAAGTATGAGGTCCCTCAATAAACAATGAAAGGAATAGCTGTAGCAGACGTAATGACTAGGAATCCAATCAAAATAAGTCCAGAGAAGAATGTGCTTGAATGTGCAAAAACTCTCATAAAAGAGAAAAGAAGAAGTCTTCTAATTGTAGAAAATAAGAAACTTCTAGGCCTTATAACAGAGTATGATATAGTTTGGGCGTTGACAAAAACAAAAGCCAGGGAAGAATTATTAAAAATACGGGCAATAGAAATTTCTCCAAAGAAAATAGCTACAATACGTCCAAATGCAAGTATTTCTGAAGCAACCAAAAAGATGAAGCATTATAAATTTGAAAGGCTTCCAGTAATAAAGCAAGGAGAACTTGTTGGAATGATTACTGTAAAAGATATACTTAACTTTCATCCAGAACTCTATCCAGAAATGCAAGAATTCTCAGAAATAAGAGGAGAAATGGAAAAATTGGAGAGAATCAAAAAATCAAGAGCGAGTAGAACTTCTTCAGAAGGAATGTGCGAAGAATGCGGGGCTACAGATTTTCTTTACAGATATAATGGACAGTTAGTCTGCAACTCATGTAGAGGGGATTAAATATCTCCAAGGAGTTCAAAATCAGAGAAAGATTAAATTATCAAGGCAAAATCAATTAAATTTCAAGAACCTGCACAGATTACCATGGCGGATTTATATTAATTACATATATCCTTTATAAGATACTGAACCCTCACAAAAACTATTTAAATAAACTTTTTCTTTAATATTAAAAGAGTGAACACATAATGTCCGAAAAAGATACACTATTCTCAAGTAAAGCAAAACATGGAGGGATCTTTTCTTTCAAAGATTTCTACCAATTTTGTTATGATTGGCTAACTGAAGAAACAGGATTACATATTCAAGAATCTAAATATGAAGAAAAAATCACAGGAGATTCAAAAGAAATAGAAATTGAATGGGAGGGTTCAAATAAGCTCACAGATTATTTCCAATTTGATATGAAGGTATCGTTTACAATTAGAGGATTAAAGGAAGTTGAGATAACCCAGGATGGAAAGAAGATAAAAACAAATCAAGGATCAGTTACAGTAAAGATAAAAGGGATCCTTGTTAGAGATCATCAAGGAAAATTTGAATCAAGTGGCTCCCAAAAGTTCATGAGAGCAATATATGAAAAATGGGTTATTCCTTCAAGAATAGATGAATATAGAGGAAAAGTAATTGGGGATTGCGATGAATTCTTAGGGGAAGTTAAATCTTATCTCGCTCTAGAAGGTCAATCTAGGCATTGATTATTTGTAAACATTCTTCCTATGTTCAAATTTTAATAATATAATCTCTTCTTCCCTAACAGAATAAATTAATCTAAAAGGCCTAATATACAAAGATCTCTCCCCTCTTTTATATTTCAATGGTTTACCGATATTTGGATCATCAAGAATCTTTAAAATTTGCAATCTAAGTTTTTTTAAGAGAAAATTATCAAGATGTTTAGTTTGTTTAATAAACTCTGGCAATCTTGTTACCTTAACCATCTTTTACCAGGCATTCATTTCCTTGAGAAATTCCTCTTTGCTCACTGTAATCCCTTTTCCTTCATCAATATCTTTCCAGATTTTATCAAGCTCTTCCATCTCCTTGAGTTCACTTTCACTCAAACCCTCAACCTTTTTTAACACAATAAGATCTTCCTTCTTTGTTACAACAAAAGCAGTCCCATCCTCAATTCCTGCCCTTATTTTCTCAGGGATAACAATCTGCCCTTTAGTACTAAGCTTTGTAATTTCCATAAAGTAAGAGAATCTTACTTTTATTTAAACCTTTCCATAATATTTTATAATTAAAAAGTAATTCACTTAAGGTTATCATATTTAATAGATTATGCCAGATTTACATTAATTTAACCTGTCAAGTTCCAATTAGTAATTATAATGAAGAAGATCCTGGATTTTTGATATATTCTTTTTGTAAATAAATCTCATTATCAGAGTGCCTTTCTTGTTAATAACTTTTATAGAACATACTTTAGTGCGGAAGAAGGTCACTACCTCTCTTTATAACTAGCAGAGATTAACACCGAAATCCTTAAATAGAATTTTCAATTGAAACTGGGCATGGAAAAGAAGCTACTTTTATTCGCAATATTACTAATTTTACCTTCAATTATGGCAATAAACCTAGAAGTAGATCAATTAGATTCAAATGATGTAATGGTTGTAGGCCTAGATCAGCCGGCAACCTTTAATTTAGAAATAACCAACCTAGAACTTTCAGATGACTTTGAATTTTTTAACCTTTGGGGATTTAATATGGTTCCAAGGAAAACTGGAAAAATATTAGAAGGAAATTCAAAAGAGATTACATTAGAAGTACACCCAAGAGAGGATTTATCAATAAGAGGATTTTATACATTAGCTTATTCTTTAAAGGGAGAGGGAGCAGAAACAAGCAATCATGAATTAATAATAAAAATAGTTGAATTAAAGGAAGTATTTGATATAGGAGTAGAAAACTTTGATGAGGATTCAAATAAAATAACCATCTTCATGAAAAACAAAGAAAATTTTAACTTTGAAAATTTATCAGTTAGATTATCTTCAGCATTCTTTGATACAAAGAAAGATTTCTCTTTAGGTGCAAAGGAGAGAGAAACCTTCACTCTAGAGCTAGATAAAGAGGATTTCAATAAGCTAAGCGCAGGATTCTACACTATGAAAGCAGAGATAGAGGTTGAAGATCAAAGTACAGAAATAGAGGGAACAATCAAGTTCGAAGAAATCAAAGATCTTCAAACAGAAACAAAAAGCTACGGATTTTTCATAAATACAGAAATAATTGAGAAAAAGAATAATGGAAACACAATTGAAAATACTCAAGTATCAATAGACAAAAATATAATATCCCGGCTATTTACAACCCTAAGCCCAGAACCAGACATAACTGATAGAAGTGATCTTAAGATCAGATACATATGGGAGAGACCAATAAATCCAGGGGAAACTTTAGAAGTAAAAGTGAAAACTAATTGGTTCTTCCCCCTAATAATCTTAATTCTAATAGTAATAATTGTTGGCATGTTAAAACATTTTGCAAGAAGAGACGTTACACTAAAGAAAAAAGTAACTTTTGTACATTCCAAAGGAGGAGAATTTGCCCTTAAAGTTTCAATATTTGTCCGAGCAAAAAATTATGTAGAAAAGATAAACGTAATAGATAGAGTTCCTCAACTAGTAAAATTATACAATAAATTTGGAGGACAAGATCCAACAAAGATAGACAAAGAAAAAAGAAGAATTGAGTGGAATTTTGAAAAGTTGGAAGCGGGAGAAACAAGATTATTGTCTTATGTAATTTATTCTAAGGTGGGAGTTATTGGAAAGTTTGCTCTTCCAACAGCAACAGCTATATATGAAAAAGAGGGAGAATTAAAAGATTCTGAATCAAATCATGTATACTTCATGTCAGAAGCTCTTAAAGGAGATGAAAAGGAAAAAGATTAAATGTACGAATTTGAATTAATGGATGAATCTATTGTGGGGGATTCAATTGTAACTTATTTTAAATACGGGACAACGTTCACAAGACAAGTAATAAACGTCAGAAGAGGAACCTTTCAAACAACAGATTTTTCTATTGATGATCTTTTTTATCTAGATCGCCCTCCAGAAAGATATGTCTTAGACCTATTGGACATCTTCCAGGATTCTAATAATTAAAAATATTTAAACTCTTTATCTGTTAATTACAACATGGCTACAAAATTTTATTCAAAGATTAAGCACGCCCCACTAACTCAAGAAGAAATAGAAGAAAAACAGAAAGACATCCAAGATGAGATGAAAGAAGTTCTTGAATGGAAAAAAGAGGAGGAAGCTAAACTTAATGACCCCAGAGCTTCTCCACAAAAGAAAAGTGCCGCCAAAAGGGCTCTAAAGAAGGTAGCATGGAGAATAAACACAGTTCAAGGTCAAATTCTATATTGGGATTTGAGAGTTAAAGGAGAGAGTCATTTCAAAGCAAGTCTTGAAATGAATGAATATTGGGCAAAATGCAGGGAAGAGGGTAAAGAAAATTAGGCCTTTAATACCTAAATAGCCTCCACTTCCAAACTCTTTTTATATTTTCTTATAGCGTATCTTGATCCAAAATATCCACAAGGATCCCATTCTATGCGAGATTTTCTTTCCAAGGCCTCTGGATCAACATTTCCGCCCCTTCTTTTAATATCCCCCTCTATATCCCTATAGGGCCACCATCCCAAAATAAATTACTTAGCCGAAACAAGACCAGAACCAAGAGATAAAATAAGGTCTCTTTCTTCACGGAAGGCCATAAAAAGTGTTCCCATTAAGAATAAATCCGCATCAGGGCTCTGCCTAACTGTTTGATAAACTAATTTTCCAAGTTTTCCTGCCCCTTTCAAGGAATTTCCAATTAATTTCATAATTTTTAATAAAATAATTTGCTTTTAAACTTTTCCGTATTCATAAGATTTATTAACTTAGTAATACTATAATCAATATGGATCGAAGCAGAGCGGTAGTTACAGATTCCGGACTTGCAAGAAAGTTAGGAAAAAGAGTTACTTTTAGAAGAGGGGTTTTAAAAACAGCAGGAACAGTTGGTTATTTTCCAGATAGATTTATTCTAGTTCAAAAAGGAAGAAATATAAGAATTAAAGAAGGTGACAGAATAGGTTTACCAGTAGGATCAGTAAGAGGATCTAAAACTCATTACAGAGAACATGTTTATACTGGGGCTTCTTATCAAGAAATTTAGATTCCTTGACAATTAATTTTTCATTATACATGAGTTAATACAAAAAATGTATTTCCCGACGACAATAATCCTTTTAAAGACAAAGAACTTAGTGAGAGTTAATTAAAATGAAATTAACCCCCATAGTAAGTAAAATAATGTCCCTCTTGAGAAAAGAGGGTTTTGAAATAATACGGGTTAAGGGCAGTCATTTGATAATAAATAAAATTCCTTCATTAAAAAGACCAATAATAATTCCAAACAGGAAAAGATTGACGAATATAGTTGTACAAAATCTAATAAAACAATGTAAAGAGATTAAAATTGATACCTCTAAAATAGAAGAGTTATTTTAAAGGAATATTCTTGAAACTAAGGGAGCATCATATTCTGCGCTAGAAATTTGGATAACCTTCTCCTTTTCCTCTGGAACTTCCTCAAAGTATAACTCTAAAGCCTCTTTCAACATAACTTTGGCCTCTTCGATAGTTTCTCCCTGCGTCACAACATCCGGAAATTGAATAGAATAAATACTATAAAGCCTATCCTTTCCTTCTCCTTCGGGAACAATTACAATATCCAATTGAATTTTATCAACATTCATAAGATTAGTTATGCATTATAATTTAAATATTTATCCCTTCGCCCAGATTCGAACTGGGGATCTTCCGGGTTATGCTAAACATTACCCTGCTTCTCAGATTTCATAGTTATCCAAATGGAATCTCCATCCTAGGTTATTTACCTACAGCCAGACGCTTTGCCACTAAGCTACGAAGGGTTGCCAAACAAACATACAGAATAAATAGCCCATCTGCACATAAGCTCAACAATACACTAACACAATCCCTAGTTTATAAACTTTTAGAAATTGTATACACTTCGATTAATTAGTAACCCGTGTTTTGAAAATTTTATTTACAAGCAATTTATAATATCCCTGCCCAATAAACTACAACCTTATTAATTAATAGAATAATTCCTCAAAATACTCTAAGAGCCACCCTTCAAAGCCATAAGCTCTCTTTGCTTCTGCTCAAGTTCTTCTTGTAAGGAATCAATTTTATCCTTATTATTTATGGCATTAATTTTCGCTTGAGCATCTCTCAACTCTTCCTCGGCATCTTTCAACTCCTCACTCATCTTAGCTTCACCCTTCCTTTCGGCTTTCAATTCACTAAGCTTTTTTACCTTAATCTCTTTATTTCCACCCTTCTTCTTTTTAGCAATAAACAAAACTATAAGGAATATAATAATAAGCCCAACAATTCCCCCAACAATCCAATAAAGGGATTTCATACTCAAGAATCCTCCATCACCAATAGCTCCTCCTGTGATGGTTGTAGTTGCATTCTCTTCCTCCGATCCAAGTTCTTCTTCACCCACATCTCCAATAACTTCTTCCCCATCAGAACTTTCATTACCATCAGTTTCATTAATTTCCCCAATTGTTTCCTCCCCAATAACCAAGTCCTCAGGAGAATAAATAAACTCAAAATCTTTGGAAGCAAGTTCTATATAGACAGGCTCTCCAGCCTCAAACTCATCTTTGTATTTTTTAGAAGTAACCCTCTCATGGGCCAGATTTTTAATAAAAACGACTACATTAAATTCATCTTCATCCGTATCAAAATCCCAATAAACATCTCCATACTGGTTAGAAGTTCCTATAAACTGTTCAATAATACTAAAACTTGCAGAATTTGCCCTATATGGACTTATCTGAACCTCATGATATGGGATTGTTTTAATATGAATCTCGGAAACTTCGGCACCAACAAAGCTAATTACAAATAAGAACAAAATAAAACACCCAACAAGCCCTCTTTTCATTTATTAAACAGATAATCATTATTTATAAATATTACTACAGATCAAAAGAATTATCCCCCTAAGAAATATCACAAATCCTCCCCCAAAGAGAGAATTTTAATTTAAATACTTTTACAATTGTTACAATAACATCTATGAATTGTAGAAATATTTAAAAACTAATTTTTCTGTAAAAAGATTAAGAACTAAAAGTTCCTAAAAAAAAACAAGGGTGAAACATGGAAGAGGATGTTGAATTTTTGAAAGAAAGTGAAGAAGAGGATGATTTTCTAGAGGATGTTGACTCATTAAACCTAGATGATTAATCAGATTTAATTTTTAATTCTATTTTATTATTTTTTTTATCAAGTTCAGAGAAACTGCTCTCAATTGAATATTCTAATTCATCAACACTAATTTGAGAGACCCTAATATTAGATAAAGAGATAACTCTTCCATATCCCAAGAGAATCTCATTAATTTCTACCTCCTTAATTTTTTTCTCATCAGCATATATAATTAATTTAAAATCTCCAGAATCAGCAAGACCATTATTCCTTATACTTATATTTGTATTCAAATACCTTCCACTCATTCCGGCTTCAACATTTTCAAAAGTTAAATCCGGTAAACTTTCTTCAGTATAAAGATCATCAATCAAACTTATAAGATCCTCCCCAATAACCTGCCTACAGTTGGTAATATTATACATTATGTTGTTTCTATTATTTGAATGATCAAAGCCTAAAGAATGTAATAATTCATGTATAGCAACATTTGGATTAGTGCAAACGGAATCTCTCAATAAAAGAATCTGGCCCTCAGTTATAACGCTAAACTTCCCCGCTCTAGTTATATTTGTGGGGCCTCCCTCTCCAGCAATAAATAAACCTCTTTTGACCTTAGCAGCTTCTTCACAATTAATAGTTATCTCTTCATCAGAACTGGAAGGATAAAAACTTAAAACAGTCAAATTAGAGATCACTTCAAAAGCTTTTTCCATATCATTAGTCCTTTGCAATGGACAATCAATTATATTATAAGATATTTCTTTAGAAGGAAATCTCATATTCTCATAAAATTGCACCCCTCCACTAGAACTAGAATCACTAAAATTTGAATGCCCTGGAGAGGATAAAACAAATTGAAAATCTCCTAAGGGAATAAACCAATAAAACAGTAGTAGCCCCACAACAAGAAGAAAGAAAAGAAAGCTCAAAAATAACTTCAATCCTCTTTTCTCTTCAGCCTCTTCATCTATGGAAGATATTGGTTTGGAAACCTTTCTAAAAGGTTTATCTTCTATTGATTCTATCATAAATATTAATTAGATAGAGATTATATAAAATCGTTGGAAATCAATAAAAAAAATAAATTAAATAAAAAAAATAAAAATCCTTAAAATTACTCGCTAGATTCTTCAGCTTCTGCTGCAGGTTCTTCTGTTGCAGGTTCTTCTGAAGCTCCGCTTTCTGCTTCCGATTCAGTATTATCCGAAGCTGCTTCTTCTGCAGGAGCAGATTCTTCCGGAGTTTCAGTTTCGTTAGTTTCTTCTTCCATATTAGCCTCCTATCATTTAATTATGGTCAAAAACATTATGTTTCCAACCTTATCTTTTAACCACTTCTCAAAACAATTTTCTTTTTTAAACCTTTTGGCCCACTAAAAAGAGACATCTTAGAAGGACAACCTTTTTAAAGGAAATACAAGTTTTACGGACATGGAAGATGAAAATGCGCTCTGGATTTTCATCTTTAAAATAATCCTAAACTATGGAGAAATTCTATGAGAATATTATTAACTTACTTCACATTTCCCCCATCTGTCAACGGTGTGGCCAGATATCTGGGAAACATTACAAAGGTTTTAACAGAAAAAGGTCATGATGTTGAAATTGTCTGTGGGGGAACTGGAAAAAGAACAAAAGTACAGAAAAAAGGAAAATTAAGGATACATAGGCTTCCATATTATGGTCTAAGGGTTAAAGAAGATCCAGAAAAAGTATCAAAAAGATTAATAAATTATATCACAAAAATGCATGAAAAAGATCCCATAGACATAATTGAAGCGCAAGGACTAATAATTGAACAATCAATCCCCCATGCGATGGCTTTAAATCTTGTGAGCCTAAAGTGCAACATCCCTCTCGTACTGAGATTCCATGGGATGGATTTAAATGAAACTCAAAAATCTCTTGCAAAAAGCTTATTCTGGAAAAGAATAGTAAATGTCTGCAACTGCGGAGCACAGGCAATGTATGATGCAAAGATTCGGATAGAAAAAATAGAAACCCAACAAAATGGAGTTGATTTGGATGTTTTCAAGCCAGACTTAGGAAAAAAGTGGTTACGTAGTAGAATAGACGTTTCAGAAAAAGAGTTCTTAATCGGAACAGCATCAAGAATAATGGGCTCAGCTTCCTTGGGTCCAGAGGAGGAAGACTCGACTCTTGAGGAAAAAGGAATTATTGATTTAATTAAAGCATTTGGAAATTCAATGAAAGATAAGAAAGATGCAAAACTAATTATTGCTGCAGCCCCACCTCCTGTAGATCTTCAGGAAAGATTTGAAAAAACGGTAAAGAAAATACAGGACCTAGCAAAAGTAGCTGAAGTGCAAGATAAGGTAATAATAAAATCATTTGAATTGGAAGAGATGCCTCTATTTTATAATGGACTAGATCTCTTTGTCTTATCCTCAAAAGCAGAAGCATGCCCGATGGTCCTAACAGAAGCAATGGCTTGCAAAATCCCAACGGTTGGAACAAGTGTTGGGGGAATACCAGAAATAATAACCAATGGGGAATCTGGATATTTGGTTGAGATAGGAAATCCAATTAAATTAGGCAAATTATTAAGAGATCTAATTAAATCTCCAAAGAAAAGAGAAAGTGTTGCAAATATCGCTTACAAAAACATAAATGAAAAATATGAACTTAAAAAAACTGGAGAAAAAGTAATAGGAGTATACAATTCAGTATTAAATCCAAAGAGAAAAAATGGAACTTATGGAAAATCCCAAAATCACAGTAATTATTCCCGTATATAACAGTGAGAAATATCTAGGGGAATCAATAAATTCTGTTCTAAACCAAAATTTAAAGGAATTTGAATTAATAATTGTAAATGATGGATCAACAGATAGATCTTTAGAAATAGCGGAGGGATTTAAAAGGGATCTAAGGGTAAAAGTAATTAGTCAAGAGAATAAAGGTAGGGCAGGAGCTCTAAATTCAGCAATCAACAAAGGAATCAAAGGGGAATATGCACTTTTCTTAGATTCGGACGACCTCCTAACAAAAGGAAGTTTAGTCTCCCTAAAGGAAGTTTTAGATAAAAATGAAGAGACAGACATAGTTTATGGAGATATGGAAAAATTCTGGCCAGATGGAACAAAAGAAATTAGAGAAACTGTTGAATTTGCCTCTCCAGACGAACCTTCAGAAACAATGAAACATAATCAGAACAGAAAAGATATCGGTGAAATTCCTCCAAACTTACTGTATAACCCAAAACCGGAAGAGGGAAAAACTATCCCTTCGTCCGGAACTTTGATAAGAAGAACAATATTTGATTCTGGAATACGCTTTGACGAATCTCTAAAAAGAGCAGAAGATAATGATTTTTGGTTACAAGCAATTGGCCATAGATTTAAATTAAAAAAGCTAAATAAAGTTGTTCTTCACTACAGAATACACGAAGGCCAAAAATCTAAGGATAAAGACAAAATGTTAATTGCAACAAAAAAGATAAATGATAAACTAAAGAAAGGAGAATATTTTAATTAACTACCCAATCACAGCAAGCTGTGGGGTATAAACCCATAAAGCAATTAACCTCTTCTAAACCCAATTATAATTAAGAGTAATATCAATAATAAGAATAATAGAAGTAACCATAAGAACAACGAACTTCTTTCTTCATCTCCAAAATTAACATAAAGTTTTAATATAGAATCATCATGTTCAACAACTGGAACAAACTTTCCAGGAACCTCGTCATTAAAGATTATAAACTCATCAATACTATTAGTCCCACTTCCTCCTCCACCATTACTTCCTCTACTCACAAGAACACTTATCTCCTGAGTACTTGTTAAAGGAGGGTTAGATCCTGCAACAGGTGACGGAGAACCCGTAACAACAACCCTATAAGTTCCAGGATTACTAAAAGAGTCTGTAAATTCAAAAAAGTCATTACTAGAAGATAAATCGTAATCAATAGAGCTAATTTCAACATCATTATCAAATATCCTCACATTTACATCACTATCCAAAGGAGTAGAAGTTCCAAATTCATCAACATAATAAGAATTATAATTGAAGCCAAAAGTTATAATTTCATTAACCTCTGGCAAAACTGGATTCAAAGCGAGATTATTAATCAAATTAAAACTATAATCTCTTAAACCTTCTAAAATAACCACAATTTCAGTTTGAGCGTTCTGCCTAACAGACTCTAGAATCTTATCATCATCTACATCTGTAAATAAATCAATTGTATACTCTCCAACATCCCCGAATCCATCATAACTAAAAGACACTGGTAAAAAATCAGAATACGGGATATCTAAGATCTCAGTTTTCCTCTCTATAACATTCCCACTAGAATCTGAGATCTCCAAAGTAACCTCAGTGTGAACAACATTCAAATCATCTAATTCACTAGGATTATATTCTAATGGCCCAGCATTTTCCAATGCAGAATAAGTGTCTGCATCAATTCCCACATCTGCTCCAATTTCAATAGGCAAATTAGGATTTATCTCATTAACAACATTCATATTGATTATAGGAGCCCATCCTTCTTGCTTTTTCAACAAATAGATATATATAACATCCTCAACAACATGAGTTCCATACCAATTAGGATTTTGTTCCCAATGGATATAACCTGGCTTGTAGAACCAAACTCCATAACCATTTGCATTTTGTAATGTAGTAGGATAACTAAGAGTAACTTCACTTCCTGTAGAAGCCCTAGTCAACCCATCAACTTGATCTCCAACAGTTACACAACTAGCACTTGTACAAACATAACCCAGAGTATCAAAGTCAAAAACTTCATTATTTGTAGGAATAACCTCTCCATTTTCTCCAAGTTCAGCATAAAATGCTTTGTAAGTAACTTCAACCTCTGCACTTACAAAACTCAAAGATAAAAATACTGCAAATAAAAACAAAGGTATCAAAAATAACTTATTCATTTTAATCTCCTCCAGGCCCCCCAGAGCCATCTCCTCCACCCCAACCTTTTCCTCTTCCACCAGGGGATGAAGAACCACCATCTAAAAATATGCTGGGAGTAAACCAAAGAATTTCATTAATAAAATCAGGGAGATTATACCCTTCGTCAGGCTTAAGCAATTCGTGAAATGCAGGAAAGCTTCCTCCAATTTTAGCTTCAGTAGTACGCATCCTTCTTTCCAATGCACGATCTGCAGGATCATTACTTTCAACATTTGCAACCCTCGCTTCAACATAATTTATTCCCCTTTGAAGAGTTGGAACAACCAATCCATCAGTTCTTCCAGGATTAATTCCATGATCTATTACTTCCCCTGCCTCCCCCATTCTAGATGTTGCCTGTCCAACAGTTAAGTCATATCCGGCATGAACCATCTCTCCAAGGCCCTCTCTAGCCTGATCTAAGATAACGACTGGAAGACCTAGCGTATACCCTACTCTCCCCTTAACGCCCTGCCCAGTGTAGATTTCATTATCATTAATTTCGGGAATAGAACTTTTACCTCTAACTGCACGAGCAGCACTATCAAGAACCTTAAGTGCCCCACTACCCATATCTTTCAAAGGAGTAGGTTGATTATATCTTCTATGATGATTATTAGTAGCACATCCAGTAAGAGCTATTGTTGCAGTAGTTAGGGCATAAAGAGCAAGATTTCTCACAGAAAAAGATCCCTTTAATTTGTTTCTATGCTTAGACATTTTAATCAATCTAAAGGCAAAAAAATACTATTTAAAGATTTCTGTGGTGTAGTAATTCAAAAGTAAGGACAAAGTAATAAATTAACTTATCCATTAAAATTTTGATGCATTCCAGTAAAATATTCTCTTCCACGAACAATAGGTTTTTGTTTCAAGAACTTCCCTTTATCTCTTTTAGAAAAATGGGATCTAGTCGAAGATTTGTTACCTACTTCAGGCAATCCCTTATCATCAGGGTCGGGTATAGGAATAATCTTTGGATCTTCTTCTAATTTAACATGTCCTTCTTGTTCAAGCCACATCCTTATATCCCTATAGGCCACCAAACCTAGACCATTATCAGAATTTCCTCCTGAGGATCCCCCCCTATCTCCATAAACTTTATTCCAAAGGTCTGCAGGTTCAAATTGTATATTATCAAGTCTTTCTCCTTCAGTTTCAGTTCCCTTTCTAAGACTTTTAAAGTATTTCAGTTCCGCAGGAGTAGCTTCCCTAGTTTCAGCTGGCGGGAACTGCCTAGCTTCCAGATCATAAATTGCAGATTCTATCATGAAATTATTTACTAGGGTGGGTATTTAAATCTTTCTATAATGTAACCACTAATAAGATACAACATTAATCAGATTATATATAAGTTATTAAGCTAAATTCTTCTTGTGATCATATTTATCTTGCCACATCATACCTCAAAA
>CEPX01118495.1_pt1 | contig 16603 bp, 14 predicted proteins | sample 361361 | NCBI WGS metagenome assembly CEPX01 (sample SAMEA2619974, study PRJEB7988) | marine metagenome | biome: marine biome (ENVO:00000447); feature: mesopelagic zone (ENVO:00000213) & marine oxygen minimum zone (ENVO:01000065); material: "saline water (ENVO:00002010), including plankton... | reverse complement strand
AAAACTATTTATCACAATGCATTGTTGCATCTATGGGACTTGAGAATCCAAAATAAAGAAGTATGACGAATCAGTTAATCAAACATCGACAAATTAATCATATCATCAAGAGAAGGAATCATTGCATCGATTGGTATTCTTGAATCATTTTCAACAACTTTCTTACTACTTCTTTCTAACAATATAGTTCTCGCTCCAATTATTTTTGCACCCAAGATGTCTGTCCTAATTTTATCTCCAACTACACATACTTGCGAAGGTTTTTTTCCAAGATTGGAAATAGTAGTTTGAAATATTCTAGGATCAGGTTTTAAATATCCTACATCACAAGATAATGAAATTGCACCAAAAAAGGAGAAATAATTTTTTTACTTAATCTAAGTCCCATAGATGCAACAATGCATTATCACAATAATCCTTATAAAGAAGAGCCATCTTTTTTTAAAATGGAGAGTAATTCTAATTCAGAAGTGTGGACTGAAAAATATAGGCCTAAAAAATTTGAAGAAATGGTGGGACAAGAGGAGATTATTAGAAGAGTTAAAGCTCTAACTAATTCACTTAATATTCCTCATTTGCTTTTTGCAGGACCGGCAGGAATAGGAAAGTCGACTCTTGCCCTAATTATAGTTAAACAACTTTTTGGTGAAAGTTGGAGAGAAAATTATTTAGAGCTTAATGCTAGTGATGAGAGAGGTATTGATGTTGTTAGACAAAAAGTTAAAGATTTTGCAAGGACAAAATCTCTTGGAGAAGTTCCTTTTAAAGTTATTTTTTTGGATGAAGCAGACGCCTTAACTAAGGAAGCTCAACAAGCTCTTAGAAGAACGATGGAAAATTATACTTCTACTTGTCGATTCATTATGTCATGCAACTATTCTTCTAAAATTTTAGATCCAATCCAATCTAGAGTGGTAGTTTTTAGATTTCAACTTTTAGAAAAAAAAGATATTAAGAGAAGAATTGATTTAATCAGCGAAGGAGAAGGATTAAGTATTACTCCTGAAGCATTTGATGTTTTATATGAATCAGGTGAAGGAGATTGTAGAAGAGTAATTAATTTGTTGCAAGCAACAGCTTCGGTATCTCCTAATATTACCCCGGATTTGGTAAATACTTTAGTTTCTAAGGCTAAACCTTCAGATATTAAAATCGTTTTAGATTATTCATTAAGTGGAGACTTTCAAAGTTCTAGAGAAAAATTATTAGAAATTATGTTAAAAGAATCTATTTCTGGACAAGATGTAATTAAGGCAATTCAAAAAGAAATTTGGAATTTGCCGTTAGACAATAAATTAAAAGTAAAACTAACTGAAAAAACTGGAGAAGCTGAATTTAGGTTAGTTGAAGGAAGTGATGAGTTTATTCAATTAGAAGCTCTTTTAGCTAGTTTTATTATAGCCGGACAGGGTCTTTAGAATGTTAAATTTTATTGAGAATAACGAATTGTAATGGAAGTTGATAATATTCCTTGGTGTGAAAAATATAGGATCCAGTCTTTTAAGGATCTTCATGGACAAGATTTGGCTGTAGATAAAATTAGAGATTTTTTAAGAGATTTTCCAAAAAAAATAGCCGTTACATTACATGGTCCTCCTGGAATTGGGAAAACGAGCCTTGCTTATGCTGTCGCATTTGAAATTGATGCAGAAATTTTAGAACTCAATGCAAGTGATTTAAGAAATAAGGCTAAAATTTCAGAGATTATTGGTCCTGCAAGTCAACAAAAAAGTTTGTTCAAAAAAAATAAAATTATTTTAATTGATGAGGCTGATGGAGTTTCTACAATAAAAGATCGTGGAGGACTTAGTGAATTAGTTAGTCTTTTTGAAAGTTCTTCTTTCCCAATTATTATTACAGTAAATGATATTTGGAATAAAAAATTTAGCTTACTTAGACAGAAATCAAAACTTGTAGAATTAAAAGAACCAGATTATAAAGTTATTTTAAAGATCTTAATGAGTGTTTGCGAAAAAGAAAATTGTGTTGTCTCTGGAGATGTTTTGACTTCGATTGCAATTAGATCTAGAGGAGATATTAGGGCTGCTTTAAATGATTTACAAATTTTAGCTAATAGTGGTTCTCTAGAATTTGTAAAGGAAATAGGAGATAGGAATAAAGAGCAATCTATTTTTTCTGCTTTGCAATATATTTTCAAAAATGCAAAAATTGATGATGATATGATTAAAGTTTTTGATGAAATTAATATGACTATTGATGATATTTTTTTATGGATTGAAGAAAATCTTCCATTAAGTTATAGGGGGGAGGAACTTGCAAGAGCTTTTGATGCACTTAGTTTAGCAGATGTGTTTCGAGGAAGAATCCAGAGACAGAGACATTGGAGATTTATGGTTTATGAATATTTTTTACTTGGACCGGCAATTGCAGGAGTTAAAGAAACTAACCGAACGGGATGGACAAGTTATAAAAAACCCTCAAGGATTTTAAAAATATGGCTCCAAAATCAAAGAGCGGCTAAGAAAAAAACAATTTGCAAAAAATATGCTAATCATTGTCATATCTCTACTAAAACAGTGATGAAAGATTTCATGTTATTAAAAATTATTTTAAGAAATAAAGAAATTAGAAAAGAGCTTAAACTTAGTGAAGAAGAAATTATTTACTTAGACAAATAATTTTTTTTAGAAAGATGTAAATATCCTTTTCATCTTTTTATTTTATGAAAAAGCAGATTGAAAATATGATTTTAAGTGTTAAAAGTTATTTGAGACTATTTAAAAAAATTGGAGTTAATGAGAGAAAAATTCTTAGGGCCATGTTAAAGACTGATAGAAAAGGATTTGTTGATATAAATTTTAAAAAGCATGCTTATATTGATGAGGCTCTACCAATTTCAGGAGGACAAACAATTTCTCAGCCATCCACTGTAGCAAGAATGTTACAATTATTAGAATTAAAAGAAGGAGATAAAGTTTTGGAAGTTGGAACAGGCAGTTCATGGAATGCTGCTCTTATTGGATTTTTAGTAAGTAATAATGGAAAAGTCTTAAGTTTAGAAATAGTTAATGGTTTATTTCAAACAGCTAAAAATAGAATAGAAAAGAGTAAAATTAAAAATGTGATTGTAATAAAAAAAGATTTTAGGGATCTTGATGAAAGTTTTGATAAAATAATCTTTACTGCTGGGATTGTATATAAACAAGAAAAACTAATAGAAAATTTTGCAAGGAAACGATTGAATAATAATGGGATTTTATTATGCCCACATAGGAGTGGACCTTTGATTATTTTTAAAAAAGATAGAGAAAAGATAAATAAGTTATATACTTCAGACAATTATGTTTTTGTGCCCTTAGTTTTATAATTAAATTTTAAACAAAAATAAATCGGGAATTATTTTAATAATATATCCCTTAGATAATATAAGTGTTTAAATAATTCTTCTTTCTTTATTTTCTATGGATAGGTATTTAGAAATTTGCATGGAAATTTTAGAAAGGGGAGTAATTAGGTCTAATAGAACTGGGGTAGATACATTAGCAATTTCTGGGACTATGTTTCAACATGATATGAGTAAGGGTTTCCCACTTTTAACAACCAAAAAAGTTCCTTATAAAAATATTAAATCTGAATTAGAATTTTTTATTAAAGGTTATACGGATAAAAAGTGGCTTCAAGATCGTGGAAATCATATTTGGGATGACTGGTGTAATCCAAAAATAATTCATTATGGACATGGTGAGAAAAATAGGGAGGCGATGAGAGAAGAAAGAGACTTAGGCCCTATCTATGGTTTTCAATGGAGACATTTTGGCGGAACTTATAATGGTTTTGATGGAAATCATGAAGGAGAAGGAGTAGACCAATTAAAAAATCTTGTTGATAAACTAAAAAATGATCCGACTGATAGAAGAATGGTAGTTTCTGCTTGGAATCCTACAGTTTTAAATCAACAGGCGCTTCCACCATGCCATTATGGTTTTCAGGTTAATACTATCGGAGATAAATTGAATTTATCATGGAATCAAAGATCTGTTGATGTCCCATTAGGGCTCCCATTTAATATTGCTAGTTATGGAACTTTATTACATCTTTTATCTAAAGAGTCTAATCTTAAAGAAGGAATTCTTACAGGCTTTTTGATGGATACCCATATTTATGTTAATCAAATTGAGGGTATTAAAGAACAGATTTCCAGAATTCCAAAAAATTTACCAAAAATCTCTACTGAAAAATTTACCAATATTTTTAATTGGAATTATACTGATACTAATTTGGAAGGTTATGAATCTCACCCCCCAATAAAATTTCCAATTTCTGTTTAGAAAATTTGTTTTTGTAATTTTAAAGTAATGTTTCCAAAAATCACCATAATCTTTAAATACTTCTTAACTTTATAATTTATCGCTTCCACAAGGGGTTGTGGGGAAAAGGATGATTAAATACAACATATTGTACTTTTAAAAAATGGAATGTCCATATTGTAACGCAGTCGAAACTAAAGTAACTAATAAAAGGGACAGCCCCGGAGTTGCCCGTAGAAGAAGAGAATGTCTTAAATGTTCTAGGCGATTCACAACACAAGAAAGAGTTGAACTTGAATTAAGTGTTATCAAAAAAGATGGTAAAAGAGAGCAATTTAATCGGGAAAAGATTTATGAGGGAGTTTCCAAAAGCCTTGAAAAGAGACCCTTCACGGGTTTTCAAATTGAAGAATTTGTAAATGATATCGAGGCAAAAGTGCATAGGGCAGCAAAAGATAAAGATATTAAAAGTTCAAAGATTGGAGAGATTGTAATGGATAAATTAAGGAAGCTAGATAAGGTTGCTTATATCAGGTTCGCTTCGGTTTATAGAGATTTTGCAGATCTTGAGGATTTTAAGAAAGAATTGAGAGAATTTAAATAATATGAAAAAAGATGAGTGAAAAATTAGAAGAATCTTGGGATTGGAAAAGTGAAATAGAAAATAATGAATACATGAATCCTGTTCAAAGAGGAATTATAAAAAAACTTCATGATCCTTCTTATGAAAAGTTCCATCTTGACCCAGCTGTTGTTAATACTTATACTAAATTGAAGGCCCCATTTGGTTTTGATGGTCTTGGAGAACTTGTTTATATGAGAACTTATTCTCGAATTAAAGAAGATGGATCTAATGAACAATGGCATGATACCGTTGAGAGAGTTGTTAATGGGACTTATAATTTACAAAAAAGGCATATATTAGAAAATGGTCTTAGATGGAATGATTACAAAGCCCAACAAAGTGCTAAAGAAATGTATGGTAGGATGTTTGATATGAAGTTCTTACCCCCTGGGAGGGGACTTTGGGCAATGGGTTCCGAGATTACAGAAGAAAGAGGTCTTTACGCCGCCTTAAATAATTGTGGATTTACTTCAACTGAGAATATTTTAAAAGAATTGTCCTTGCCCTTTAGATTTTTAATGGATATGTCTATGCTAGGTGTTGGTGTTGGATTTGATACTTATGGTGCAGGAAAAATTACAATTGAAGGTGTAGATGAAAGGAGACCCAAAGAAAAATTTGTCATTCCAGATACTCGTGAAGGGTGGGTAGAAAGTGTTGGAAGACAGATTGATTCTTATTTTTTAAGGATTGGTAGAATAGAATTTGACTATAGCAATCTTAGAGAAGAGGGAAAATTAATTAATGGTTTTGGTGGTAAAAGTTCTGGCGCGGCCCCTTTAAAATTATTGCATAAATCTATTGACGAAGTCTTAAGCGAGCGTATTGGGAAACCAATTGATTCAAGAACCATAGTCGATTTACAAAATTTAATTGGTCAATGCGTAGTTGCAGGAAATGTTAGGAGAACTGCAGAAATTGCTCTTGGCGCTGAGAGAGATGAAGAATTTTTAGATTTAAAAAATTATTCTTTAAATCCTGAAAGAAAGGAGTTTGGCTGGACTAGCAATAATTCTATTGATGCTACACTAGGTATGGATTATGGCCCTGTTTCGGATAGAATTATGATCAATGGAGAGCCAGGATTAATCTGGATGCAAAATGCTAGAGAATTTGGAAGAATGATGGACCCAAAAGATAATAAAGATAGAGACGCGAAGGGGGTTAATCCCTGTGTTGAACAAACATTACATGATAAGGAATTATGTACCCTTGTTGAAACTTTCCCAGTAAATCATGATAATCTAGAAGATTTCAAAAGAACATTAAAGTTTGCATACCTGTACGCTAAAACAGTTACTCTTGGAAGGACCCATATTGAAGAAACAAATCGTGTGATGTTACAAAATAGAAGGATTGGTTGTTCAATGAGCGGAATTCAACAATTTGTTGCTAAGAATGGAATTAATGATTTAATTGAATGGTCTAAAGAAGGATACGAAGTCATCCAAAATTATGATGATATTTATAGTAAATGGATGGCAGTTAGACCCTCGATTAAAACTACTTCAATTAAACCCTCTGGAACTGTTAGTTTACTTGCTGGCGCCACTCCAGGCATGCATTGGCCAATTTCTCGTTATGCTCTTAGAAGAGTAAGGGTTTCTAAAGGTAGTGATTTAATTGCCCCCCTCAAGGAAGCGGGATATAAAATAAGAGAAGCATATGATGATAAAAGCTCATGTATAGTTGAATCTCCTATGGATTTTGGAGATGGAATTCGTGGAGAATCTGAAGTTCCTATAAGAGAACAATTTGAGATGGCCGCAACATTACAAAATTATTGGGCTGATAACCAAGTTTCTTGCACCATCAAATTTAAACCAGATTTAAAAGATACTGAAATTGACGAATTAATAAAATTAAAGAAAAAAGTAAAGAGGAATGGAAAAATTTCTCAAAAGAATTTTGAAAAGAATTTAGAAAGAATTATTAAATTAGAGACTAAGGCGGCTATTTCTGAGACACAAAACATTAAAACAGCCTTGAACGATTTCCAGTACCGTCTTAAGGGAATTTCTATGCTTCCTTTTGATGATAGAGTTTATCTGCAGCCCCCCTTTGAAAGAATTGACAAAGAAACTTATTTAGAAATGGTTAATGAATTAAAACCAATTAATTTTGAGGGAATTGGGAATCAAGTGAATGAAGGAGAAAGAGGATGTTCTAACGATGTTTGTGAGATTGAAATTTGGGAAAGTGGTAAAGACGAAGATCCCGAAATCAATTAAGATTAATGGTAAAAATAAAAGTAAAAAAATTAAGGGAAAACGCAATAATTCCTCGCTATTCAAATCAGGGGGATGTTGGGATGGACTTTTATTCTTGTGGGGAATATTGTATTAAACCTGGACAGAGAGAGATTATATTAACTGGGATATCTACAGAATTTCCAGATGGCTATGAATTACAAATTAGACCAAGGAGTGGCCTCGCAATAAAAAAAGGGATTAGCATAGTTAATTCTCCGGGAACTATTGATTCAGGATACCGAGGTGAACATGGGATAATTCTAATTAATCACGGAGAAAAAGATTTTTTAATTTCTCCAGGAGACAAAATTGCTCAGGGAGTTTTTAATTGTGTAGAAATTGCTGAAATTGAAGAGGCTCAGGATTTAGAACCAAGTGAGAGAGGAGAAAAAGGGTTTGGAAGCACAGACGAATATTAGTTATTATAATTAGATATATATCTATTTCTTGTATTTACATAAGATTTTTAAAGAAATCAACTAATATTAATTTATGGCTCCGTAGCTCAGCCTGGTTAGAGCACTGGACTTTTAATCCAGGTGTCGGGGGTTCAAATCCCCTCGGGGCCATTTTAACATAAGTAAAGTTCTATTTCAGAAACTGTAAAAAATAAGAAAATTAGAAAGATTTTTAAATACACTTTTTATATTTTTTTTATCTAAAGAAGAGATTCTAAAAGTAACATGCATGTATTACAGCCAAAGCATACAAAACTAAGCGTTAGTGAGATTAAAAAACTTTCAGAAAAGTTTAATATTGCTCTTGCACAATTACCTAAAATTTCTAAAAAAGACCCCGCTCTTTTAGGAGAGTATCTCACAGGTGATGTTGTGATGATTGAAAGAACTGGTGAATTATCTGAAGTTTATTATCGTGTAGTAATTTAAAATGGCTCAACAACATATATTAGTTAAAGAATTTTTGAAAAATCATTCTCTTGTCGAATCTAATCTCCGTTCTTTTGATGATTTTATCGAAAACAGGATGCAAGAGATTATAACAGAACTTTCAGATTCTTTAGTAAATGAAGATTTTGAGATCAAATTAGGGAATATTGAAGTCGGTAAACCAAATATTGTTGAGGGAGATGGTTCTATGAGATTAATTATGCCTTCTGAAGCTAGGCTTAGAAAATTAACTTATTCTGCCCCCGTTTTGATAGAAATGACAATTAATTATGCTGGGCAAGTCGAAACAGAAAAAGTCCAATTAGGGAGAATTCCAATAATTGTTCAGAGTAGTGCTTGTAATCTTAAGGGAATGGACAAAGAAAATTTAATTAAAAATTATATTGATCCAAAAAATCAGGGAGGATATTTTTTGATTAATGGTAATGAAAGAGTGATGGTCATGGCCGAAGATCTTGCATCAAATCAAACTTTCATTGAACGTCAAAAAACAAAAAATAGATTAATGCTTAGACTTTTTTCTCAGAGAGGCGCCTATAAAATTCCGGTTTCATTAGCAGAAAATCCTGAGGGAATATTAGAGATTTCTTTTTCGAGATTTAAAGATATACCCGCCATTATCTTACTTAAAGCCCTTGGCCTGACAAGCGATGAAGAGATTGTAAATTTAATTAGAAAACAAACAGATAGCTTAATAGTTAATTTATATGGATTTGCTGAGATTGGAAATATTAATGATGCTTTGATGTGGATAGCAGAAAAAAGTAATTTACAAGGAACAAATAAGGAAATGTTAGATAGAGTTAAACAAAGAATTGACTCATATTTCTTACCCCATATAGGTTTAGATAAAAATTCTCGTCTTGAAAAAGCAAAAACTCTTTGTAAATTTATCAAACAACTTTATGTCGCAAAGGAACACCCAGAAGATACAATAACAGATAAAGATCATTATGCTAATAAAAGGGTTAGACTTTCTGGAGACCTTCTTTCTGATTTATTCAGAGTTAATATTAATATTTTACTTAGAGAGGTTCAACATACTCTACAGAAAATTGTTAAGAGAAGAAAATTTTATTCTATTAAGACAATTGCGAAATCAACTTTGTTTACACATAGGATCGAAAGTGCTATTGCCACTGGTTCTTGGATCGGAGAAAGAAAAGGGGTTACACAAAATATGGATAAAAACAATTCTTTTTCTATAATATCTCAATTACAGAGAGTTACATCTACTCTTCCAGGAGAACAAGAAAATTTTGCAGCTAGAACTGTTCATCCAACACATTATGGGAGATTCTGCCCAATAGAAACTCCAGAAGGAACTGAAATTGGACTTAGAAAAAATTTAGCTTTACTTTCTATGGTTTCTACTAGGATATCTATGAATCAGGAAGATATTTTAAAAATTTTAAAAGAATTTGGGATGAGTCAAACAGAAGGAGCTATAGACATTTTTTATAATGGAAGATTTATTGGGGCTATTGGTGACGAAAAGAACTTTATTAAATTAGTTAAGGAAGCTAAAAGAAGTGGGAAATTGCCTTATGAAATCTCTGTTAAATTTGAGAAATTTCTAGATACAGTTTTTTTAAGTTCCGAAGAAGGCAGAGTTCTTAGACCTTTGATTATTGTTGAAAATGGTCTCTCAAGATTAAAGGAAGAACATTTAAAATTAATCGAAGAGGGTAGTTTATCTTGGAAAGATTTAATTAAACAAGGAATTATTGAATATCTTGATGCTGCAGAAGAAGATGATTGTTTTATTGCCTTAAATGAAAAGGATATTAATGAAAGGCATACCCATTTAGAAGTTGACAAGATTGATTGTTTTGGTATAAGTGTTTCACTTATACCTTTTGGAAACCACGACCCACCAGCACGTATGGTTAAAGGTGGTTCTCGAGCTTATAGACAAGGACTTGGACTTTATGCAGGAAATTTTCCGGTTAGAATAGATACCGATGTTTCATTATTACATTATCCTCAAAAACCTTTAGTTAGAAGTTTTGTTTATGATACTCTAGATGTTCATCCCGTTGGACAAAATGCTATTTTAGCGGTACTTCCATATGAGGGATATAATATGGAAGATTCCATAGTTTTAAATCAAGGTTCTGTAGATAGGGGATTTGGTAGAAGTTCCAAATTTAGACCATATATTTCTATTGAACTTAATTATGCTGGCGGTCTTAAAGATGAGATTTGTATTCCTGAAAAGGATGTTTCGGGATATAGAACTGAAGAGAGTTATAGGTTTTTAGAAGATGATGGAATTATTTATTTAGAAGCAGAATTAATTGAAGGAGAAGTTGTTATCGGGAAAACAAGCCCCCCTAAATTTTTAAGTGAAACTAGAGAGATTTCTATTCAAACTAAAAAAGAAAGTTCTTCTGCTATAAAGCAAGAAGAGGTTGGTACTGTCGATGCTGTTTTTATTACCTTAGATAAGGAAGGAAATAAAATTATTCAGGTTAGAACTAGGGAATTAAGAATACCTGAGATAGGGGATAAATTTTCAGTGCCTCACGGTCAAAAAGGGATAGTTGGATTTATAGCTCCAGAATCAGATGTTCCATTTACTGCTAATGGGCTTAGACCAGATATAATATTTAATCCCCATGGTATCCCTTCTCGTATGACTGTGGGATATTTAATGGACGTTTTAGCAGGAAAATTAGCTGCACTTTCTGGGGAGATTATAGACGCTTCTTCATTTTCAGGAGAAACAATTAATTCTTTAGAAGGTAATTTAAAGAAACTTGGATTTAGAGAAAATGGTAAGGAAGTTATGTATAATGGGATTACTGGAGAGAAAATGCCAATTAAGATTTTTATTGGCAATTTATTTTATTTAAAATTGAAGTATATGGTCTCAGATAAGATGCATTCTAGAGCTAAAGGTAAGATTGCCCTTCTAACAAGGCAACCAATTGAAGGAAGATCTCGTGGAGGGGCAATGAGGCTTGGTGAAATGGAGCAAGAAGCACTTGTGGGACATGGAGCCTCTCTTCTCTTGAAAGAGAGATATGATTCGGATAAAGTTGTAATTAATATTTGTAGCAAATGTGGAAGTATTGTAATTGACGATCAGATACATAATAGGAAAGTTTGTAGTTTATGCAGCTCTAATCAAATTGAATTAGTTGAAGTTTCTTATGCTTTTAAATTATTAGTAGAAGAATTACAAGGATTGCACTTATTAACTAAATTTGATTTAAAGAATAAATATGAATAAACCAATAAAAAAGAGAATTAGTGGAATTAACTTTAGTCTTTTAAGCCCAGAGCAAATTAAGAAATTGTCAGTTGCAAAAATTGTAACTCCAGAACTCTATGATGTTGATGGATATCCTGTTGATGGGGGGTTAATGGATTTAAGACTTGGGGCAATCGATCCAGGAGTTAGATGTAGAACTTGTGGGAGAAAGTTAAAAGAATGTCTTGGACACCCTGGAATAATAGAACTTGCTAGGCCAGCAATCCATATAAAATATTTACCTATCATCGAATTGGTCTTAAAGTCTACTTGTGAAGCATGTGGCAAGGTTTTAATTAAGGAAGAAAAAGATTTAGAAAAATCTTTGATAGATCGAATAAAAAAGGCAAAAGATGGAAAGAAATGTCCGCATTGTAATATTATGCAAGAAAAGATCAAATTAGAAAAGCCATCTACTTTTAGAAGCGGAAAGAGAAGATTATTTCCTTCAGAGATTAGAGAAAGATTAGTTAAGATTAGTGACGAAGATTTAAGAATTTTAGGTATTAATGGAAATACATTAAGACCTGAGTGGGCAATTTTAACTTTACTTTTGGTTCCTTCAGTTACAGTTAGGCCTTCAATTACTCTTGAATCTGGAGAGAGGTCTGAGGATGATTTAACACATAAATTATCAGATATTATTAGGTCTAATCAAAGACTTTGGGAAAATTTGAATGCTGGAGCCCCAGAAGTTATTATTGAAGATCTTTGGGATTTAATGCAATATCATATCACTACTTTTTTTGATAATTCTATTGCTAAGGTTCCTCCTGCAAGACATAGAAGTGGTCAAGCTTTAAAGACTATTACTGAAAGAATTAAAGGTAAAGAAGGCCGTATTAGAAAAAATTTAGCTGGTAAGAGAGTTAACTTTTCTGCCAGGACAGTTATTTCTCCCGATCCAAATTTAAAATTAAATGAAGTTGGTGTTCCATTTGAAGTCGCAAAGGTTCTTACAGTATCTGAAAGAGTCAATTCCATTAATATAGAGAGATTAAAAAAATTAATTTTAAATAAAAGTTATCCTGGTGCTGAATATATTACTCGGCCTGATGGAAAAAGGAAGAGAATTACGGAAGATCTTAGGGAAGAACTGAAAGAAGAGATCGAATTAGGATATACAGTTGAAAGACATTTAGTTGATGGAGACGTAGTATTATTTAATAGACATCCAAGTCTTCACAGAGCTTCACTTATGGCCCACGTTGTAAAAGTTTTACCATGTAAAACATTTAGGATTCATCCAGCGACTTGCAATCCTTATAATGCAGATTTTGATGGAGATGAGATGAATATTCATTCTCCGCAAACTGAAGAAGCTAGAGCCGAAGCAGAAGTTTTATTAGATGTCAAAAATAATTTATTTTCTCCCAAGAATAATATGAATTTAATGGGATGTGTTGATGATGCTATAAGTGGAAATTTTATGCTTAGTCAAAGTGAACTTAGTAGAGAAGACGCTTCTCAATTGTTATATGAATCTGGTGTTAATTCTTTCAGTTTAAATAAAAGTAATTCTGGGACTGGAATTTTCTCAAAAGCTCTTCCTGAAGGACTTAGAAAAGAAGAAGTAAGCTATCAAGGATTTAAAAGTGAGAAAGGATCTTTTTTGAAGATTGTAGATAATAAACTTGATAGAAAAGATACAATGGAATTATTGAGAAAAGTTTTTTCTCTTGGAAGTATATTTTTATCTAGAACAGGGTTTACACTTTCCGTTGGAGATCTAGACGTTCCAGAAAACGTTAAAAATAAAACTAATAAAGTTATTGAATCTGCAGAGATTAAAACTCAACAAATAATTGAAGAGTATTATAATGGTAGTTTAGAACTTCTTCCTGGAAAAACCTTAGAAGAAACTAGGGAAATTAGAATTTTAAAAGTTTTGAATGAAACTAGAACCGAAATTGGTAATGCTGTTAAAGAGGGATTTCCTAAAGATAATTTAGCTAATAAAATGATCAGTAGTGGTGCAGGGGGCAGTTTACTTAATATTACACAAATTGCTTGCTCAGTTGGTCAGCAAGTACTTAATGGAAAAAGAATAGATTTCGGTTATACTGAAAGAACTCTTTCTTGTTTCGAAAAAGGAGATTTGTCTCCTCGAGCTGGCGGTTTTGTATATAGTTCCTTTATGGAGGGCCTTAATCCTGAAGAATTTTTCTTCGGAGCGATGACCGGAAGAGATGGATTAATGGATACTGCTCTTAGGACACCCAAATCTGGTTATTTATATAGAAGACTTGCAAATGCTTTACAAGACCTTGTTATGGCTTATGACGGTACTGTGAGAGATGCATCAAATAATATTATCCAATTTAAATACGGTTCTGATGGTATTGATATCTCTGAAAAACATAAAAATATTTTAGTCTCTCCAGGTGAAGCAATAGGACTTATTTCTGCACAGTCTTTTGGTGAATCTTCTACTCAAATGGTTCTTAATGTATTTCATGCTGCAGGTGTCGCAGAGATGCAGGTTACTCAAGGCCTCCCAAGAATTATTGAAATTTTTGATGCGCGTAAGTTACCAAAGACCCCCATGATGAAAATATATTTAGATAAAAATAATAATAATGAAAAAAGTTCAAAGATTATCGCTGAGAAGATTAAGGAGATCAAATTAAAAGAGACTATTTCAAATATTTCTATAGATTTTGCATCAAAGAAGATTAAAATTGGAGTAGATCTTAAAGCTTTGAAATCTGCACACATTAGCTTTGAAAAAGCGATTGAAGTGTTAAATGAAAAAGGTTTTGAGACAAAAAAATTGAGCGATGGAATCATTTTAGATATGTCAAAAGAAGATTTTAAATCAATTTATAAAACAAAGGAAAAAATTAAAGAAGTTATATTAACTGGAACAAAAAAGATTTCCCAGGTTTTGGTAGTTAAACAAGGGAAAGATTACGTTATCTTAACTGCTGGATCAAATTTAAAAGATATTTTGAAATTTAATGGGGTTGACACTACTAGAACAATTAGTAATGATATTCATGAGATTGCAAACGTTTTAGGAATTGAAGCCGCTAGACAAGCCATAATTAATGAAATTCAAGATGTTATTATTTCGCAAGGTCTTAATGTTGATAAAAAACATGGAATGTTAATTGCTGATACTATGGTCAGTTCTGGGGCAGTTAAAGGAATTACAAGAATGGGAATTATCTCAAATAAAAGTTCTATTTTAGCGAGGGCTAGTTTTGAAACACCCATCCCCCATTTTATTCAAGCAACAAAAACTGGAACTAAAGATAAATTAGCTTCAGTGATTGAAAATATTATTTTAAACCAATCAGTGCCTATTGGAACAGGGCTTCCCGGACTTCTTGTAAAGGTTACTGGGCCATTGGCAGAGAAGAATTCTAAAGGAAGCCAATCTAAGAATAATAAATAAAGAAATTTTAATTTAATAACATGAGTGTAAAAGAAATTAAAGAAGCTATGGAAAAGAAAACAATTAGATTTGGTATTCGTCAGGCTTTGAAGGGAGCTAAAAAAAAGGGTAAAAATAAGCAAAAAATAGTTTTCATTTCTAAAGACACTAGAGATTCCACCGTTAAAAAATTAGAATCTGCTGGAATTGAATTTACTGTCTTAAAATCTAAGGAAGAATTAGCAAAAGAATTAAATCTTGATTTTGAATCTGAAGTCTTTTCATTAGCTTCATCAACTTTAATCGCATCTAAAAAAAATTAAGATGGCGGAAATTATTAATATGAAGCTGATGAGATATATTAATTTATTTTCCAAGATATCTCATATCTCAACAACAAAATGTTTTGTTTATAATGGTCAGATAATTTTTGCAGTTCCTAAATCCAATGTTTCTCTTGCTATTGGGAAAAATGCTGTAAATGTAAAAAAACTTAGAAGCATTTTAAGAAAACCCATTAAGGTCATTGCAATGCCTTTAGTAGATAGTAATGAAGGAATCAAAATATTTGTGAAAGATGTTGTCAATCCAATTGAATTTAATAAAATTGAAATAAATGAGAACTCTGCTATAATCACTGCTGGACGTCAAAGTAAAGCTGCACTTATTGGAAGAAATCGTATTCGGGAAAAAGAACTTTCAGATGTTTTAAAAAACTTTTTTAAGATTGAAAAATTAAAGATTTCTTAGAATTTTTTGTTTTAAGCTTTTGTCAAAAAGATTTATAAAGAAAATTTTCACTTAATTTATATTACGATGGTATTGATGAACGCTAGAAAGTTGAAAAAAGCAAGAAAAAAGTTCAAAGATAGAAGATTGTCCGATAAAAAGAAAAGATTGGGAATTAGTTTAAAGTTTGATCCGATTGGAAGATCTTCTCAAGCTAAAGGTATTGTTACTAAAAAAATTCAAAAAGAAGCTAAACAACCAAACTCGGCTATGAGAAAATGTTGTAGGGTTCAGTTGGTTAAGAATGGTAAAGAGGTTACGGCATTTATTCCAGGAAACTTAGCACAGAAATTTATTGATGAGCATGACGAAGTTATAATTGAAAGAATTGGTGGGAAGCAGGGACGGACTAAGGGAGATTTATCTGGTGTTAGATTTACTGTTATTAAAGTAAATGATCAGCCTCTTGATAGGCTTTGGTCTGGAAAGATTGAAAAAGGTAGAAGATAATGAAACAGATGAAAATTTTTGGCTTATATGATTCTAGTGAAGTAATTGTTAATGATCCTGGATTGAAAAAAGTCATTAATTTAAACGCAAAATTAATGCTTAAATCACATGGTAGAATTAAATGGGATCCTACTAGGGCTAAAGTTAATGTTGTTGAAAGGTTAATTAATTTATTACAAGTTCCTGGAAGTAGAGGTAAGAAACATAGAATTATTACTTCATGGATTACTGGTAAAAAATCAAGATGTACAAAAATTGTGATAGATTCATTTAAAATTATTGAAAAGAAAACTGAGAAGAATCCATTGGCTGTTTTTGTGAGTGCTATTGAAAATGGGGCTCCAAGAGATGAAGTAACTTCAATTGAATATGGTGGGGCAAGGTATCCTCAAGCTGTCGATGTTTCTCCAAGAAGAAGACTTAATCTAGTCCTTAGATATTTAATTAATGGGGCTTATGATAAGGCCTTTAATAAAAAAGCTACTATTACTGAGGCGTTAGCTAAAGAAATAATGACTGCTGCAGAAGGAAGTTCTGAAAGTCATGCAATTTCTAAGAAAAATGATTCTGAAAAGCAGGCAGATGCTGCCCGTTAAACGTTACCATTTTTATGTTTTCTATTAATTAAATTTAAAAGAAAAAAGTTTTAAATAACCTAATTAATCATTAATAT
>CEPX01037647.1_pt1 | contig 16605 bp, 20 predicted proteins | sample 361361 | NCBI WGS metagenome assembly CEPX01 (sample SAMEA2619974, study PRJEB7988) | marine metagenome | biome: marine biome (ENVO:00000447); feature: mesopelagic zone (ENVO:00000213) & marine oxygen minimum zone (ENVO:01000065); material: "saline water (ENVO:00002010), including plankton... | reverse complement strand
TGGGGTAACTTGGCTAGCCTTTCTGGTTTGGGTGTGCGAAGAATAAACGCTTCGCGTCTAAACACCAGATGATCCCGGTTCAAAACGGTTCTTTCGCCAACCGGGAGCGAAGTGCGACATTCGGTCTGCGACCTCAGCCCCACAAAAAATGGAAGAACTGCTGAAAGTCCGGGCAGCCCCATTTAAAATAATTTTACACAAGATGGAAAAAATACAAAAATTAGGTTCTGCAAAGCGTTTTGGTGCAAGATACGGTACAAGACCTAAGCACAAATTCGCTAAGATAGAGAAAGAGCAGAGAAAGAAACATAAGTGTCCATACTGCAATGCTCTAAAAGTTAAAAGAGTAGTGATAGGAATATGGCACTGCAAGAGATGCAATGCAAAATTTACTGGAAAAGCCTATACTGTATCAAAAACTATAAGCTTTGAAGAAGCTCCTGTAGAAACACAGGAAACAACAGAAGAAAAAGCTCCAGAAGCCAAAGAAGAAAAAGAAATCAAGGAAGAGGTAGCATAGAATGGTAGAATACAAATGTTTTCAATGCAATAAGAAAGTAGCACAAGACTATTTGAGAAAGAAGATAAGATGCCCTTATTGTGGCAGTAAGATATTATTTAAGCCAAGAAGCGTGGCAACAAAAGTAAAAGCTAGGTAAAGAATGGCAGAAGTTTCTAATGAATCTGAAAAGAAAATAAACCAACTGCAGATGTTGGAGCAGAGTATGCAAAACCTATTGATGCAGAAGCAGCAGTTTCAGTTGCAGCAGGTAGAGATTGAATCTGCATTAAAAGAGCTGGAAAATGTCAACGAAGCCTATAAGATTGTAGGAAACATAATGGTTCTTTCTAAGAAAGCAGACCTTAAAAGTGATCTGGATTCAAAAAAAGAAGTTATAGAGTTAAGGATAAAAAATCTTGAAAAGCAGGAAAACCAGCTGAGAGAAAAGGCTTCTAAACTGCAAAGTGAAGTTATGAAGGAGATGGGTAAAGATTAAGCTGAAAATGGAACAATCTCATACTGAAGACGTAGAACCAGTGCTAGAAGAATTGAAAGATGATATTACTGTTCCTAAGAATGTGAGATTAAAGATAGGAAGCGTAATAAAAGTTCTTAATGAAAACACAGATGTAACGATCAAAGTCAGCAAAGCCCTTAATGAACTGGAAGAGATAGCTGATGATGTGAACCTTGAGTCTTATACTCGCACTCAGGTATGGAATGTTATAAGCGCATTAGAAAAGATAAAATCATGAAACTAGCCCACCAGATCAAAGTAAAAGTTTTTTCTTACGAAAAGAATAATGAAGATGACAAGCTAATCCTTGATAAGTTTCTAAAATTATTTCCGTTTGACACTGAGGAAGAGAAAATAGAGCTTAATAAGATAAATGCAGCAGGATTTGAAGAAAGAAAAATAACGATTTTTGAGGTTAGTTTAGAAAAAGAGAAGTATACCAAGCAATTTCTGAATAATTTAACAAAAAATCTGGATGAAGAGCAGAAAAAGTTAATTTTATCGCAATTAGAATCAAGATTAGATGACAATTTGGATTTCTTCCTTAGATTCGATAAAAACGAGTACATAAAAAATGATAAATTAATATTAACAGACTCCGGAAACTGTTTTCATATTAAGATAAGTGTAGCTGCTTTCCCAAAGAAGAGGGAGATTGCTTTGGGTATTGTTAAAGGGGTTTTTAGATAATTCTGATTATGTTATTCTAAAGTAGTGACAATGTAGGAAGATTTATAAAGCTAAAACTTATTCTTTTGATTATGAGAGAAGTGCCTATGATAGTAGGAGAAACAGGAGTAAGCGCAGAGTATGCTAATGAATATAACGGAAAAATTACGTTCCTGAGTATTGGGGATCAGGATGCAGAAACTGTAGGTCTACCTTCCGATTTTGTAAATAGAGTTGCAGCACTTTTTACGAGATATCCAGTCAAAAAATATAGAGAAAGGTTCCCTCTAACTGAATTTGAAGATGTTGTAAACAATAAAAACCGAGAAGCTGTTTCCAGACTGGATGAAATAGCTGAAGAAGCTAATACACGATTTATTGACCCAAGTGAATTTACTGAAGATGATTTCAAAAGAAAAATAAATGAAGTTTATACTTTAGTTTATGGTGAAAATCGTCCTCGATTCTATCCATTGTCTCCAGAAATTTAACTTGTTAAGTGTTATAAACTTCCAGTCTCGAAAATATTAATTCTTTTCAGTATTGAAAATAATTAATTCCGATTATAACGCTTCTTTTGACTTTTTAACCATTTCTAGCTCTTTATTCAATAATTAAAGCATAATTCAGCCATATAATCCAAAAAAAAGCACAAAAAACCCTTATTTGCTATTATCTTAATAATAAATAATTTAAACCAGTATCGATTCATTCCATCAGAACTTGGGGGAATGTTATTGTGTTAGAGTTAGTAAAACAAGCCAAAATCGGCACTATAGTTCCTGTATACAAGGAATTAGATAATGAAATTGATGCTTTAGAGTACTTTGCAAAGCTATCAAATTACGGAAATAAGAAAAATTCCATACTGATGCAAAACAATGAGAAGAGTTTCGGCTCTGCAAGCCCTTGTTTGATTCTTACAGGCAAAGGCATCGATTTTGAAATAGCTCCATTAAACAATTTAGGAAAGAAATTCATAAATCTAATAAAAAAGGACTTCAAGTTCTGCGATAAGGCTATATTCAGCAAAGGAAAAATCATTGGAAAATTAGCTTCCATAAACAAATCTGTTTCTGAAGATGAAAAATTTAAACTAAAGACTCATTTGGACATAATAAGGACAATAGCTTTCAAATTTAAGCCTACAACAAAACCTTTTAGCCCCTATTGTGGATTATTCGGCATGATTTCAGACAATTTCATAAATCAAAGTGAAGATGCTTCTGATAAAGATCCGGATTACATATTCTATTTCGTTGATAATATGTTTCTGGTAGACCATAAGACAAAGAAGACTTATTTTGTTGCGAATGCTCTAGTGATAGATAACCAGAAAGAAAAACTTTACCAGGAATGCAGTAAGACAATACATAATTATGAAAAACTAATGGAAAAAAAAGCACCTAAAGGAAAAAAGCCTAAGAAAAAAGAGTTAAAAATAAGCTATGATACTGAAAAAGAGGAATTCCTTGGATTGATGAGCAATTTGAGGAAATATATCCTAGATGGTGACATCCTGCATGCATCACCTTCCAGAACTACAATAACCAGTTATAATTCAGAGCCTTTGGATATCTATTCTCAGCTTAAAGTGAATAGTCCTGAAAATGTATTATTCTATGTTAATGACGGCAATGGAATATCCATAAGCTCCGGCGCAACATCGTTTTTAAGAGTTTCAGGACAAGAAAAGGAAGTTGAATTAAGCATCTATACAAATAAGACAGACAGAGCGACAACAAAAGATGAAATGAATAATGATTTGGACAATAAGTATGAACTTCTATTGAAAGTTGATGAATCTGGAATTGCTTACAACACAATGTTAATTGATGCTGCAAGAAACGATGTTGTCAGAATTTCAGAAACCGGAACAAGGTTTGTCAGTAAGTTATTTTCCATCGATAAACACCCTACATATCAATTTATATCTTCCAGTGTCAAAGGAACCTTAAAGCATGATTTAGATGCTTTGCATGCTTATTTGGCAACAATGAATCCTGTAAAAGGCACTCCAAAAACAAAATCCATGCAATTGCTTGTAGAGCTGGAAAAAGGGAATAGATCATTCACTTCTGCCATTTACATTTCACCTGATGAGGAGCTTAAAAGCATGGCAATAGAACCCATTAGGATAAAGAAAAACTTAGCTTACTTTGGGACAAGTTCCAGAGTGTTCCATAACAGCAACGACGAAAACGAGTTTAAGACAGTTAACAATAAAGAAGAGAAGTTATTGGATGCAATCAGATCTGCAGGTGGTTTAAAATGAGAGTCCTTTTTATTGACAATCCTGGCCTTACATACAACCTTGTAGATGAATTTGAAAAAAGAGATTGTGAAGTTTTAGTATATGGTAATGATGCTGATATGAATGTAATTGATAATACAATAAAAAGCTTCAAGCCAAAACTTATTGTTATTTCCGGCTATGGAAAAGATGTTGGAAATTCCATTGATGTTATCCATGCCTATCAGGGACAGATACCTATTTTTGGTATTGGTTTTGGATGCGAATGCATCGTAAAAGCGTTCGAAGGCAAAGTCAGCAGAAGCCCTACAGTAAATCATGGCAAAATAGCTAAGATAAGCCATGATGACAAGACAATATTTAAGAAAATAAACAACCCTTTTTCTGCCGGTTCCTATAATTCCCTCTCTGCATCAGACGTTCCTTATGATCTCGAAGTTTCCGCAAGGAATGAAAATAATGTTGTGATGGGAGTAAGACACAAAGAAGTCTTTGTAGAGGGCATACAGTTTGATCCCGGAAGTTTGTTAACTGTTTCTGGTGCTTTAATCATTGATAATCTTCTAAAAGAAGTTGGAAAGAAATAGTGCAGAAAGACCACTGAATAATAGTAACATTTATATAGTAGAATTGATTCTTCATATTACATACAATTTGGTGATTTTACAATGTATCTTGTAATATTTAACGTACAATCAAATGAAAGTATACGTGACGCTGTAATAGGTGTGACTCAAGTCGAAGGCTTAAAACTGGATACTTTTGTAAGAAGGTTATGTGAATCTATAGGACCTCGTGCTTTGACAACTCAAATACTTGGTGAACCTAATGAAGATGTTCCTCCTGAAAGACTTAAAGAGATTTTAGGTAAACCCCTATATAGTGATGCAGTTTTATACCCGATTGGAGAAGATTTGACCGTTGGTTATGAGGGTGCTATTTCTGCTCCATGCTCAGATGTGGAAAAATTACAGCTTCGACTATTTTAAGTTAAAGGAAAAAACTAATAAACCTCTATATTTATCTTATTTAACATCAAATGCCAACAGAACAAATAATCGCAATAATTGTCTTTTTCCTTGTTTTAGTGTTCATCTGGGGAGTTTTTAAGAAACTGTTCAAGCTTATGTTCTATGCTGGAATAATTATCTCATTGCTATTGGCTGCAAACTTGTATTTCATTTACGAAGATTTCAAGGATTTGAGGGAAAACTTTGGTGTTTCTGAAAAAAAGGTTATTTTGAAAGATGAAGATAAGATTTTAACTGGTTTAATGCTTAATGAAGATACAGATTTAATGACTAATGCACAATTAAATGAATACTCTTCTTATTTGAAAGATGATGATTATGAAAGAATTTTAGGTGATAGCTATAAATTAATGGTATTTGATGTTGAAATAATCTCGAATTTAGATACAGAAATAGAGATGGAAGGTTTTAGGATAACAACTGACGAAGCAGCCTCAACTTTGAAATCAAGTGCTGCTAATCCACAGGAAAAAGCAGCCTTGTTCAGTGTAATTTTAGCGGACGAAATCCTAAGTTCAGGAAATCCTTTATTCTTCTTTTCAGAATTCAAGGAAGGCAATATAGCCATCTATCCAGAAACAGCATTATTCAAGACTGTAAAATTGATACCTTTATCTTTAATTGAGAATATAGGAAAAAAGATTTTTGAGGAAGGGAAGGAAAAAGCAAAGACTTTTGTAGTGGAAGAGACTGAATAATAAAGTATTTAAATAAGTAAATAAAGAATGAATTAAAAAGAGGTGCTAAATGGCTTTTCTTGATAAATTAATGTTCTGGAAGAAGAAAGATGAATTTGCAGATGTCGGTCTAGGTGATAAAGACAATCTTGCTTTTGGTGATCAGTTTGGTGCTACCCCAGGTGGTCCAGCTCCTGGCACTGGTTTAGGTCCGACTCCCGGTTTAGGGCCAGATCCCGGAATGGGCCAGGGTTTAGGACAGCAACCTGCTCCTCAGAGCATGCAGCCTCCGCCTTCGATGCCTCCACAACAACCTCAATTCTCTCAACCGCAACCAAGCTATGATCCTCAACAAGAAGTAGAATCAAAAAATCTCGAGGTTATTTCCAGCAAATTAGATGCTATAAGAGCTTCTATTGAAAGTTTAAGCCAACGCTTGGCAAATTTGGAAGCAATTGCCCGCGGTGAAGAAGAAGATAGCAGAAAGAGAAGATATTATTAACAATATTTAAATATCAATTCTTTTATTCTTTAATTATGAAATATAACAAATACTTAACAATATTCTCAACAGCATTAATTATTGTTTTAATCGATCAAATAACTAAATTCCTGATAAAAACAAATTTTCAATTGAATGAATCCTTAGCCATAATAAAAAACATCTTTCACCTTACTTACATACACAACTTTGGAGCTGGATTTGGAATCTTGCAGCAGCAAAGGTTTATTTTAATCTTCATTTCAATAATAGTTGTTGGAGTTATTCTTTATAACCTCAACAAGATTAAAGAAAAAGAGATATTATTGCAGGTTCTTGTTGGATTCATTCTAGCAGGTACAATAGGAAACTTAATCGACAGAATAATTTATGGCTTTGTAATTGACTTCTTAGACTTCCAGATATGGTCAATCTTCAACATAGCAGACAGCTTTGTGACTATAGGTGTTTTAGGATTGGTAATTTATTTGTGGAAGAAAGAATAGATTTATTGATTAAACCTGGTTTGAGTGATTGTCACCAAAACGTTTGATCTTTATCAGGTATTGGATCACTTTCTGTATTCCCTAAATAAGTATCCATTAATCTTTCTAAAATTTGAAGTCTTCTTCTATCATCAATGCCTTCCAAAGGAATAAGACGTGAAACATCGTCATAAAATCTATCTCTAGAAAATCCTTCTTCATCCGCAGTGAGCATTACATAAAGTGCGACTTTCATTTCAAGTTCCCAGTAATCAGCGATATCTCTTTGAGCTTCATCTAAAAACATTGTTGATTCAACTGCAACATAATCGTGCTTTAACCCTTCGAATAGTCTAATAGATAATCTCTCTGTAATTGAAAGCGTCTTATCAACAAAAGCCCTCATCATTTCATCGTAATTCCTATTTGAGAGAATTCCTTGAGATGCCAAATCATCAAAAATTAAACTATAAAATTCATCAGAACGCATTTCTCTTTCGAATAAAATACCCTCTAATTTTTCCTCCAAAGTAGTTTTTGGTGGCGGTCTCAGCATAGAATCTGTGCTTTGATGATTTGGAGGTACTAACTGAGGGGATAGTAATGGAGGTTCTTTATTCATAGTTTGTATTACTCCCAACGGTTCTGTTGGTTGGGTTGATGGACCTACATCACCACTAATCAACACTAATCAACACTATAGAAGCTAGACTTACTAACCCTCCATAAACTGCTGCTCTGTACAGTCCCGTCATCTTTAATATCTCCAAATTTAAATTTTTATATAAAAATTTGATTTGGTTATAAAGTTATTGAATTTTTATAGAACTTTTAATCACTTAACACAAGTATCTTTCTTGTAACCAGCTTTCTTAGCTTCTTCTTTGGAGCTGAACCAAACAGCATTTGATTTCTTTATCTTTTTTGCCCAGTCGCATTTAGGTGCGTGGTATTTAACTCCTGTCTTAGAAGCTATAAATTTACCTGGTGTGAATGTTTTTTTGGTTGATGCGGTTTTGCTGGACTTAACAGATTCTGTAGCTTTTTTTTCTTCAACTTCTTCACTTTCCTCAACTTTCTTTGATATGTTAAAAAATGAGATAAAAAAGCCCACTCCAGCTATCACGAGAAAATGCAAGAAGAAAGGATTTTTTACTGTAGATATTGAATTAATGAAAATCATATCTAAAAATACAAAGATGAAAAATATCTTCAAAAGCATCCATGCCCATCTTGAGTCAACATTGATTCCTGCAATTGAGATCAGAGCTACAAGGGAAAGCCCAAGTAAAATCAGAAATTCCCCGTAAAAAGCAAACCTATGCAGGTCAAAAATCATAGTTATTAATCCAAGAAATGTCGTTAGCAATATGATATACATCACAAACGTTGTAAACTTAAAACCACCCATCTTAATTTAGGATTAAATATATCTCATATTTAAACATTTCTATTCTCGAGTAGTAAAAGAAATTTCAGAACTCGTCCATATCTTCAAATTTTTTCAGATAGCCTTTCCTTTTCAGGAAGACAACTTGAGTTGGTGTGTATTTGTACAATATATCTCCTTTGCCTTCTCCGGAAAACTCCCAGGGCTCAACAATAAGAATATCATTTTCCCTGACCCACAATCTTCTTTTCAATCTTCCTGGAATCCTGCAAATTCGCGTCTTGCCATCTAAGCACCTAACACGCGTCCTGGAAGCTCCAAGACGTTGCTCAAGAATTCCTAAAGTCTGATTGCCCCTTGGCAATTTAATCCTGCTTATTTCCTGCTGCAGTTTTTCCTGTTGCGCTAATTCTTCTTTCTTCTTGCTCATTTAGTTTTATGATTTCAAGTTTGTTTATATAGTTTTCTGATAGTTTTTTATTTAATAAATAAATCAAATAATTACTTTAGTAACGAAATAATTAAATACTACCTTATCCCAAGCATTTCCAGTCTTCTTGTAAGAGAGCTTTAAAAAGATATATTCCTACAAATTTACTATAAAATTCCGTAAGATTTATAAATAATGAGGTAATCTTTCATAGAATGCAAGATAATACTTCTTTAGACAAAACACTATCATTTTGAGGTTGTTTTAGTTAGAGAAGGTTTATCTATGCCGCAATTTACAAATGCCCTGGTAGTGTAGCCTGGCGCAGCTTAAATAGCATTTTAGGTTGCAGGAACTATCATGAAGCCCTGTCGCGGCTTCGACCCGGGTTCAAAACAAATTTTTACAAAAAATTTGACTAAAAGTATGCAATGTGGGATTTTCAATCCCGCGGAACGACGTAAAAGTTTGATGAAAGTCCCGGCCAGGGCGTCTTTTTAAAAACGCGGGCCGGTAGCTCAGCCTGGTAGAGCACATCACTTTTAATGATGTGGTCGCGAGTTCGAATCTCGTCCGGCCCATAATATTCAAGAATTTCACCTGAGGGTTTAGGAAAAGTATGAAGAAGAAATTTAAAACCGATAAGCATTTTTTGATACCAAAGCACTCTAAGTTAAGTGATGCTCAGAAGGAAAAGCTGCTGGAAAAATATAAGATTTCTGCAAAAGAACTTCCAAGGATCTTCAAGACAGATGCAGCGCTGGTATCATTAAACGTTAAGCCAGGAGACCTGATAAAGATTACAAGAAACAGCGAGACTGCAGGAGAAGCAATATTCTATAGGGTGGTAGTGGATGTATAAATACGGGAAAACTCTAATCCAGAAATATTTTGACGAGCAGAGTTTTGTAGATTCTGATATAGGTTCTTACAACAATTTTATGGAGAAGGAGTTAAACAATATTATAGAAGAGAATAAGGAAATAATCCCGACAATCATTCCCCATAACATAGACGATTTCAAGATAAAGTTAGACAAAATTTGGTCAGTAAAACCTGAGATTACAGAAGCGGATGGAAGCAAGAGAGATATATTTCCTATGGAAGCAAGGTTAAGAAAGCTGACTTATTCTGCACCGACTTTCATAGAAGTGACTGCCCATATTAACGGTGTCCAGAGAGAAAGCTTCACCACCCAAATCGGGAACATACCAATCATGCTGAAAAGCAAATGGTGTCATCTGCATGATATGAGCAAACAAGAGCTGATAGAAAAAGGCGAAGATCCTGACGAGCCAGGCGGTTATTTCATAATCAACGGAACAGAAAAAGTCCTTATAACCATAGAAGATTTAGCATCAAACAGGTTCTTGATTGAAAAGCCGACATCAGGAACATCAGAGTTTGTCGGAAAATTGTTTTCAGAGTATGGCTCATTCAAAATACCTCATACAATGGAGAAGCTTAAGGATGGAATTTTCTATCTTACTTTTACAAGAGTAAGGCGTATTCCCATAGTTGTAATAATAAAAGCCTTAGGATTGCTTAAAGACGAAGAGATAACCAAATTTGTTTCAGATGAAAAACAGTATGACGAAGTCATAATTAATCTGATTGAATTTGCCAGCATCAAAACAGAAGATGAAGCTTTGGATTATATTGCAAAAAAAATCGGTGTTACACAATCAAAAGAAGTAAGGGTTGAAAGAATGAGAGAGATCCTTGACAAATACCTTATGCCTCACTTGGGGATAAAGAAGGAAGACAGGATATTCAAAGCTTACAATCTATGCAAGATGATAAAGAGATTTTTAAAGGCATCAAGAGGCGAACTTTCTTTGGATGATAAGGATCATTACATGAACAAAAAGTTAAAGCTGTCAGGAGATTTGCTAGGGGATTTGCTAAGACTAAACTTGAAAGTTCTTATAGGGGACTTGTTGTACAATTTCCAAAGGATGGTAAAGCGTGGAAAGTTCCCTACAATTAAAAACCTGATAAGGGATAAGCTCCTGACACAAAGGATATATTCTTCTATGGCAACAGGGACTTGGGTTAGCGGAAGAAAAGGTATCAGCCAACGTATTCAAAGATTGAATTACCTGGAAATGCTTTCGCATCTACAGCGTGTAGTAAGTCCATTAAGTGCTTCTCAAGAAAATTTCCAGGCTAGGGAATTGCATTCCACACATCTCGGAAGGCTATGCCCTATAGAAACACCAGAAGGAACTAACATCGGATTAAGAAAAAACCTTTCTCTTTTATGCTCCATTTCGAATGAATCAGATGAAGAAGAAGTAACAAAAAAACTGAAAGACCTAGGATTGAATTTGATAAGGTAATATAAATGACAGAAGCATATCTAAACAGTAAGTTTGTAGGAACAGTTGATGACGCAAATAGTTTCGCAGCTAAGGTTAAGGAAGAAAGAAGAGCAGGTAATCTGACCTCTAATCTTAACATCCATTATAATGGGAAATCTGATGAGCTTTTCATAGAAACTTCAAAGGGTCGAGCAAGAAGACCACTAATAGTGGTAAAGGACGGCCAGCCTTTATTGACAGAGAAACATCTGAAGCAGCTGGAGAAAAATGAGATATCCTGGTCAGATTTGGTTAAGCAGGGAACAATAGAGTACCTGGATACGGCAGAGGAAGAAAATGCTTTGGTTGCATTTTTTGAGAAAGACATAACTCCAGAGCATACGCATCTGGAAATTACACCTTTAGCAATGTTCGGCTTAACAACTTCTTTAGTCCCTTATTCAAATTATAACCAATCAACAAGAGTTAATGCAGGTTCTAAAAACCAAAAACAGGCTTTAGGCTTGTATGCATCAAATTATGCAGTCAGGATGGACATGGATGTCAATTTATTGCATTATTCCCAAAAGCCAATCGTGAAATCAATTATGCACGATATCAGCAACTACGAAAAACATCCTGCTGGCCAGAATATTGTTGTAGCTGTCATGAGCTATAAAGGATACAATATGGAAGATGCAATAATCCTTAACAAGGCTTCCATTGAAAGAGGATTTGGGCGTTCCACGTATTACAGACCTTCAATCTCAGAAGAGCTTCGTTATTCAGGTGGATTAATTGACCAGGTAAGTGTTCCAGATAAAGATGTAAAAGGCTACAAATCAGAGCGAGACTACAGATTCTTGGAACAGGATGGTATAATTTATCCTGAAGCGCAGGTTGCAGAAGGTGACGTTGTCATAGGAAAAACTTCCCCTCCTAGATTCTTGAGCTCTTTGGAAGAATATAACTTATCTTCCGGAACCAGAAGAGAGAGTTCTATAGCGATGAAGCATGGCGAGCAGGGAATTGTTGATTTTGTTTTACTTACAGAAAATGAAGAAGGAAACCGGTTAGTACAGGTAAGATTAAGGGATGAAAGGATTCCTGAAATAGGAGACAAGTTTACAAGCAGGCATGGACAAAAAGGAGTTGTGGGATTGATAGTCCCTGAAACAGACCTGCCTTTCTCAGCTTCTGGAATTGTTCCTGATTTGATTTTTTCCCCACATGGAATCCCTTCACGTATGACAATCAGCCACCTGATAGAACTTTTAGGGGGGAAGGTTGGAGCTTTGTCTGGAAGATATATCAATGGTACAACATTTGATGCTGAGCCAGAAGAAAAGTTAAGAGAAGAATTAAAGTCTTTAGGCTTTAGGGAAAACGGTGTTGAGACTTTCTATAATGGCATAACCGGAGAGATTATGGAAGCTAAGATTTTTGTTGGTGATATGTATTATCTTAAGTTGAAACATCTTGTAGCTAATAAAATACATTCCAGGGCTCGTGGTCCTATCCAGCTGCTTACACGTCAACCTACAGAAGGACGTGCCAAGGAAGGTGGCTTAAGATTGGGAGAGATGGAAAAAGATACTTTTGTAGCTCACGGAGCTTCATTATTGCTTAAGGAAAGATTTGATTCTGATAAGACTCTATTGCCAATAAGCGAAGGCTCAGGATTGATAGCTATCGATGACAACTATCGGAACAAGACATACTGCCCTGTTGCAGGAGAGAATGATGAAGTTTCATGGGTAGAGATAAGTTACGCATTTAAGCTTATGATGGATGAATTCAAGAGTTTAGGGATATATCCTAAATTAAAACTGGAGAATAAGTACTAAAGGATGGCAGAAGAAGAAAAAGAAACAAAGGATGCTGGGAAATCAAAGATTTCCGGCACCCACGCTGTGGGAGCTGAAAAAACCGAGGAAATAGTAGAAGAAGTAGAAGAGAAACCTTCAGTAGAACCTGAAAATAAAGAAACAAAGGAAGAAAAGGCTGAGAATACGGAAACGCAAAAAGAAGAGTCCGAGACTAAAAAAGAAAGTAAACCTGATTTTAGCGATATGAGAGATGCACAGCATATCGCTTATAAGAAAGTAAGCAAAATTGAGTTTTCTATCATCTCACCAGAAATGGTAAAGAAGATGGCAACCTGTAAGGTTGTTACTCCAGAGCTTTATGATAAAGAAGGCTATCCTGTTGATGGTGGATTGATGGATATAAGGATGGGTGTTATAGATCCAGGACTTACATGCCCAATAGACGGAAAGAAACTAAAAGACAGTCCCGGTTATTTTGGTTATATTGAACTGGCAAGACCAGTCATCCATATAAAATTTGTACCTATAATTTTGAACCTTCTTAAGTCCACATGCCGGGAAGATGGCCGAGTTCTAATACCTTCGAATAAAATAAAAAAATACAAAGAAATACTTGACCAATTGGAAAAGGAAATGGGCATAGAGGCAAGGAGATCAAAGATCAAAGATATCATAACCAATTTAAAGACAATTAATAAGTGCCCTCATTGCAAAGCCAGGCAAAAAAAGATAAGTTTGGATAAACCTACTACTTTCTTTGAGGATGATAAAAGATTGAGCCCAATAGAGATAAGGACAAGGCTTGAGAAACTAACTGATGAGGATGCTCAGCTTTTCGGTTTAGCCGCGCCAAATGTAAGGCCAGAATGGATGGTGCTGACACTTATGCCAATACCTCCTGTGACCATGAGGCCAAGTATAACTTTGGAAAGCGGTGAAAGAAGCGAGGATGATCTTACCCATAAGCTTGGAGACATAGTAAGGATAAACCAGAGATTGTTTGAAAATATAAACGCAGGTGCGCCAGAGATCATAGTAGAAGATCTATGGGATTTGTTACAATACCATATAACGACATATTTTGATAACGCAGTTTCCCAGTTGCCTCCTGCTCGTCATAGATCTGGTCAGCCGTTAAAAACATTGACAGAAAGGATCAAGAGCAAAGAAGGAAGAATCAGGCATAATCTTGCCGGAAAAAGAACTAATTTCTGTGCAAGGACTGTCATAAGCCCCGATCCTATGTTAGAGCTGAATGAGGTAGGCATACCAAGTGTCATAGCCATGAAGCTTACAGTTCCTGAAAAAGCTAACACATGGAATATGGAGTATCTGAAAAAGTTTGTGGAGAGAGGCCCTAAAAAATATCCTGGTGCAAATTATATAATAAGGCCGGATGGCAAAAAGAAAAAGATTACAGACGAAACCAGAGAAGCGTCATTGGAAGAGATACAGCCTGGCTATACAGTTGAAAGGCATCTTATGGATGGCGACATAGCTGTCTTTAACAGACAGCCTAGCCTGCATAGAATGTCAATGATGTGCCATCGTGTTAAAGTCCTTCCGGGAAAAACTTTAAGATTGAATCCAGCTGTTTGCCACCCTTATAATGCTGATTTCGATGGAGATGAAATGAACCTTCACATTCCTCAGACAGAAGAAGCGAAAGCTGAAGCAGAGATCCTTATGGAAGTTCAGACTCAGCTTATCTCTGTCAGGTATGGTTTGAGCATAATCGGTTGTGTGCAGGATTCAATTTCCGGAAACTATTTGCTTACAAAAAATATGAGCCTAAGCAGAAATCAAGCAGTTGATCTGCTGGCTGCAGTCGGCATAGATAACTTTTCAAGATTGCCAAGAAAGGAAAATGTAGATGGCAAAGAAGTCTTTTCTGTTTTGATACCTGAGGACTTCACCTTTACCGGAAAGACAAGGGAAGATGAAGAAGTTACAATAAAAGGCGGAAAGCTCATAGAAGGATATATGGACAGAGCCAATCTTGGAGAAGGTTCCGGTCTATTGTTAAGGAACATACACAAAAAATATGGAAAAGATTTCACTATCGACCTTCTCGGAAAAATTTTCAGGTTGGGTATAGAAGTCCTGTTAAGAACCGGATTCACTTCTGCAATTTCCGATACAGATCTTCCGGAAAATGCAAGGCTGAAAGTCCAGGAAACCCTTGAAAATGCAAGAAAAGAAGTCAATAACCTGATCAACATGTTTAAGGACAATAAGCTGGAATCTTTCCCTGGAAAAACTTTGGAAGAAAGCCTTGAGCTGAGAATTTTAGAGGTGTTGAATAATGCAAGGAACGAAACCGGACAGATTGTTGAAGATTTCGCATCTCAAAGCTCCCATACAATGATAATGGCAAAATCCGGAGCTCGTGGCAATTTGCTTAACCTCGCCCAGATGGCAGCTTGCGTAGGCCAACAGGCTATGCGTGGCAAAAGGATAGAAAAAGGTTTTGACGACAGGACATTGTCAACTTTCAAGAAAGTGGATCTAAGTTCTGAAGCCCGTGGATTCATAAGCAACGGGTTTAAGACAGGCCTTACACCAACAGAATTCTACTTTGGAGCAATGACCGGTAGAGATAGTTTGATGGATACTGCATTGAGGACGCCAAAATCAGGATATCTGTACAGAAGGTTGGCGAATGCGATGCAGGACCTAAAAGTTGAGTATGACGGCACGGTAAGGGATGCATCCAATAAGATAATACAGTTTGATTATGGCGAAGATGGTATTGATGTCTCAAAATCCGAGAAAGGATTCATAAATGTCAAAAGGATAATAAAATCAATAGGTTAAAATGGAAAAACTAATGAACGAATATGCAGATAAGCTGCCGAAAAAAATACTTGAAGATATGCAGGCTTATCTTGATAAGAAAAGCAACATCAATCAGGCAAAGCTGAAGAAAATACTGGACAACACAGTAATAGAATACCAGAATGCCAAGATACATGCAGGCGAATCTGTGGGATTGATTTCAGCAGAATCTATTGGTGAGCCTGGTACGCAGATGACGTTAAATACATTCCACTTTGCAGGTGTAGCGGAAATGAACGTTACTCTGGGACTACCGAGAATCATAGAGATCCTTGATGGAAGGAAATCTCTGCAGACACCGGCAATGGAAATTTATCTTAAAGCTCCATATTCAAAAGGCAAGGATATAAAGGAATTTGCACTTTCTATAAAAGAAACAAAATTAAATGATATCGCTCTTGAATTCTCTATAAGTCTTATTGACTCGCAGATCGAAGTAAAGCTTGACAAGGAGGCAATGAAGAGCCTTAATATATCAAATTCCCAGGTTGCCACCAGCATAGGCAAGCAGCTGAAAGGATTTAATGTAAAGGATAACAAAGAATCTATAATTGTCAAAAGCCGCAGCAAGGAAGAAAGTCTTAATGAGATATACAAGGCAAAAGAGAAGATAAAGGATGTTCATATAAAAGGCATCAAAGGAATTTCTCAGGTATTGCCTGTAAAAAGAAATGATGAATATATAATTATGACTGCAGGCTCTAACCTTGCAGAAGTCTTGCAGTTTGAAGGAGCTGATCCTCACAGGGTCAAAACCAATAATATATTCGAAATCAAAGAAGTTTTGGGCATAGAAGCAGCACGCCAAGCAATAATTGATGAAGTTTACAAGGTAATTGAAAATCAGGGCTTCAATGTAGACATAAGGCACATAATGCTTGTTGCAGATACAATGTGCGTTTCAGGAGAATTAAAAGGAATCACAAGATATGGGGTTGTAAGCGAGAAAGCTTCTGCTTTAGCAAGAGCAAGCTTTGAAACACCGATAAAGCATATAATAAATGCCGCTTTGATAAATGAAGAGGACAAACTTGGGTCTGTAGTAGAAAATGTCATGCTTAACCAGGCAGTTCCAGTGGGAACTGGTGTTCCTGATTTGGTTATGAAACAAAAAAGCAAGTGATAAAAATGCCAGGGAAAAAATCTCTTACATCCACTGAAATAAAGAAGCTCATTAAGACAAAAGGTTTAGTTATAGG
>CEPX01009578.1_pt1 | contig 16609 bp, 17 predicted proteins | sample 361361 | NCBI WGS metagenome assembly CEPX01 (sample SAMEA2619974, study PRJEB7988) | marine metagenome | biome: marine biome (ENVO:00000447); feature: mesopelagic zone (ENVO:00000213) & marine oxygen minimum zone (ENVO:01000065); material: "saline water (ENVO:00002010), including plankton... | reverse complement strand
GACTCATGCAACTGTAAAAAAACAAGAAACAAGAAAATTAAAAGAAATTGTAGAAATCATAAATGTAACCCCTGAAGGAATTGGTTTAACAAATACACCTTTTTTATGGAATCCTTTTGATGATGATTTCTATTTTAAAAAAAATATCAAAATATTTGAAAAAATATCAAGAAGAAGTGGTTTAAAAATTGAAGATCTTGAATTAGAATTTAGAAGAAGAGCTCAATTAATTTACAGATTGTCTCAAAAAAAAGTTTTTGGATTCAAAAAATTCCAAGATATAGTTAATGAATATTACAAAAAACCAGAAAAAGTTCTAAGAAGATTTAATATAAAATAGTAATTTTGGCATATCTAAAATATTAGGTAACAAAATATTTAATAATGTGAAATCCTTTTTCTTGATATGAAAAAAGAGGTAAAACATTTAACAAAAGAAGAAATTTCCTTTCTTAATCATCTTGTAAAATCTTTAGAAGAATCTGAATTAAAACTTAAAGAATATTATATAAAAAAAGATTATGAGAATTTCAAAAACATAAAAAAATTTATGTTGGAAATGCAAAAAAAGATTTCTGAAATATTAAAATGATTCCAAAAAAAAATTACTTTCAAGAATTAAAAAATAGTATTTCAAAAGAAGTTGGAATAATTAAAGAAATTAATTCTCTTTTTAAAGATTTTGAAGAGCATAACAAAGAAGAAAAAGAAATGATTTTTTCACATGCAAATTCATTAAAAAATTTGTTGAAAAAAGAAAATAATAATATTCCAAATATATTAGACAAAATATCTCTTATAAAACCACTTTATTCTAAGAATAAACAAGAAATTCCTAACAAAGATTCTGTTTTACCTTTTAAAAAAAATAGAAGAAATTTCCTTGAAGAAATGCTTCAAAAAAAATCTTTTAATAAAAAATTTTCTTTAGAAAAATTTGAGAAAAAAACTCTTAAAAGAATTGGAAAAAAAGGAAAAGAAGTCACTAAGAAAAAAGGAAAAAAACCAAGTAAATATGTCAGCACAGCAACAAAAATCTTTTCTAATTTTTCAGACTTTTTAATTAACAAAGGCATGTTCAAGGACCTAAGTAAAAATCTAGTAAAGACAAATCTTGAACTTCTTCCAAAAAGTTATGTTTCAGTAATTTTTTTTACAACATTACTTTCTTTAATTGCAGGAATTTTTATTTTTTTGTTTTTTTTGTTTTTTAATTTTCAAGCCATTTTACCTTTTATAACCATGGTTAACGAACCATTTAGTATCAGATTTTTGAAAGTGTTTTGGATTTTATTTGCAATCCCAATTGCAAGTTTTTTATTTATATATTTTTATCCTTCACTAGAAAAAAGCTCTCTTGAAGGAAAAATTAATCAAGAACTTCCTTTTGCAACAATAAATATGGCGGCTATTTCTGGTTCAATGATTAACCCCACAAAAATATTCAGCATAATTGCTTTAACAAAAGAATACCCAAATATTGAAAAAGAATTCATAAAAGTAATAAATGGTGTAAATGTTTTAGGTTATGATTTAATTACTATTCTAAAAAATAGGGCCCTTAACAGTCCAAGTAAAAAACTTGCTGATTTATTTAATGGACTTGCAACCACAATAAAATCAGGCGGAGATTTATCTAAATTTTTTGATGCAAGAGCTAAAAGTTTGCTTTTTGAATATCATCTAGAAAAAGAAAAAAGCACAAGAGCTGCTGAAACATTTATGGACATCTATATTAGTGTTGTTATTGCAACCCCTATGATTTTAATGCTTTTATTAATCATGATGCAAATCAGTGGTTTAGGAATTTCACTAAGTACTTCAATGATTACCTTAATGATGATTTTAGGAGTCTCAATAATAAACATTATATTTTTAACATTCCTACACTTAAAACAATCAAACGAATAATAAAATGGAACTAAAGAAAACTCACTGGACTGGAATTTTTTTAGCAGCAATAATTATAATTTCATCTTTATTTTTAATGGAAACCAAATGGTTTTTATTCTTGATTGGAATAGGAATTATATCAGGAGTTTCCCCATTTGTATTTTCAACAATTCGTGAAACAAAAATTGGAAACGAAAAAGAGGAAATGTTTTTAGAATTTGCAAGAAACTTGGCAGAAAGTGGAAAAACAGGAATTCCAGTAAGTAAAAGTATAGTTAATATGAAAAATAAACCTTACGGAGTTTTAAGTGAACATATAAAAAAATTAGCAAATCAAATTTATCTAGGGATTCCATTAGGAATTGCATTGAAAGTATTTTCAAAAGATGTAAATAACAAAACAATTTCTAGAGCAATAACATTGATAGGACAAGCTGAAAAATCAGGGGGAGATATTGGAGAAATTTTACAAGCTGTTGCAGGGGCTGTAAGTACTTCTGACAAACTCAAAAAAGAAAGAAAAGCAGTTATTTCTACATTAGTTATTCAAGGCTATATAATTTTCTTTATATTTGTGATAATAATTTTAGTTTTACAATTAAAAATAATTCCAATGATTTCAGGAATTAGTGGTTTGGAAACAGGAATAGGGGGGGCAGAAGCAACTTCAGGTATTAGTGGATCAGAAGTATCAAGTTCATTCTTTTATTTGCTTTTGATACAGGGATTTTTTAGTGGCTTAACAATTGGAAAACTTGCAGAAAGAGACTTCAAAGCAGGAATAAAACATTCATTTATTTTGGTGATTCTCGCATTCTTAGTTTCTTCGGGAACAAATTTTTTCATAGGATAAATTATATTATTAAAATATAAAAACCTGTTTTTATTATTTATTTAATGAAAAAAAGAGGTGGTACTCATGTAGGGGTTGTACTTTCATTTGTAATATTTGTAGTTTTTTTAGTCTTTCTTTATTCAATTCTTGTAGAACCGACAATAAACAAAAATGATAAAGATTATCTTTTAGAAAATTTAAGAATAAAATTAATAGAAAATGTTTCAGAAGAATTAATAACTTCTACCTTAAATATAGAAACTGCTCCTCAAAACTGCATTAAGTTATCTAATCTGATTAATGATCTTGAAATAAATTCAAAAATTATTGTTAAAAATAGATTAAAAAATAACCAAATTTCATATGTCTTAGGTAATGATTTGGAAATATCCAGAGATAATAATAGTGAGACTTTTTTTAAAATATATTACTCAGAAGAATTTAATGAGGTAAGTACTATTGGAGAAACTCCTTGCAATTCAAGGAATTATGAAAAAGGGTTAGTAAGAACAAATAAATATGTTTTTGAAACAAAAATAATTAATTTAATGAATGAATATAAAAATAATTATGAAGCACTTAAAGAAGAATTAAAAATCCCAATTGGAAGTGATTTTAATTTTGGTTTTACATATAACAACAAAACATCAATAATAACAGAAAAAAACATATCAACAAATATTTATGCTATGGAAATTCCAATCCAGTATGTTGATAAAGAATCAAATATCTTATTAGGATCTATAAATTTAAAAATATGGTAACAAAAATGGAAAAAAAAGCATGGATAAGAATTATTGAAGCATTTGTAATGATATTATTAATAACTGGAATTTTACTAGTAATTTTAAACAAAGGATATGTTTCAAAAAATGATAGTTCTCAAAAAATTTATGAAGATGAACAAGGAATTTTAAGAGAAATTCAGTTAAATGATTCTTTAAGACAAGAAATTTTAAATGTAGTTCTTCCTGTTGAATGGAATAATTTTCCTGAAAATGTTAAAAATAAAATAATTTCTGAATCTCCATCTTACCTAAAATGCGAAGCAAAAATATGTAATGTAAATGAAATTTGTGATATAAATGAAATTTCTGATAAAGATATTTATGTTCAACAATTAATAATAACTGCAACTTTAGAAAAATATAGTCCTAGACAATTAAAATTATTTTGTTGGAGAGTATGAAATTCAAAAAAAAGATATATAATTATGGGATAGATGTTGATAAAAAAACTCTCGAGCAATTTAAGAAATGTTACTCTGAAAATTTTGTGGTTGCTGCAGCTTTGATGCCTGATGCGCATGTAGGCTATGCTGCACCAATAGGAGCTGTCCTAAAAACAAAAGACTTTATTGTTCCAGCATGGGTTGGTTTTGATATTGGATGTGGACTTATAGCAATTAGAATAAAAGGCAAAAATTTAGTTGAAAAAATAAGAAATAACAGAAAAGAAATTTACAAAAAAGTAATAAAAAAAATTCCAATGGGTGTAGGCGAGTATAATAAAGAAAATAAAATCACAGAAAAAACCAAAGAAGAATTCAAATCTCTTTTAGATAAATTTCAAAAAAAATCATACAACAAAGAAATTTTAAATTATCTTAAAACAACAGCAATAAAACATCTAGGCACTCTTGGGGCAGGAAACCATTTTATTGAAATTGGTTATGATTCTAAAACAGAAAAGGAGTTATGGCTAATAATTCACTCAGGAAGCAGAGGAATAGGTTATAATGTTGCAAAAAAATATATGATACATGCCTCAAAAAGTAAGGAAAAAAATGAATATGAAAAAACATTTCCTCTTAACATAAACTCAGAAATTGGAAAAGAATATCTAAATGTTCTTGAATTTGGGCTTGAATATGCACTCCTCAACAGATTAGAAATGGCATATAAAGTAGTTGAAGTTTTAAATAAAATCTTAAGTGAAAATCTGAAATATGAATTATGGGTAAATAAAAACCACAACCATGCTATCTATGAAAAAGGTTATTTTATTCATAGAAAGGGTGCAACACCTGCAAAAAAAGGTGAAAGAGGAATTATTCCAGGAAATATGAGGGATGGTTCTTTTCTTGTGGAAGGAAAAGGAAATTCAAAGTTTTTAAATTCCTCAAGTCATGGAGCTGGAAGAAGTATGAGCAGAAAAGAGGCAAAGAAAAAATATACAATGCGTCAATTTGAAGAATCAATGAAAGGGATAACAGGAAACATATCTAAAAATACACTTGATGAATTACCAATGGCATATAAAAATGTTTTTAGAATTATGGAATCACAAAAAGATTCTGCAGGATTTGTAAAGCACATAAAACCCATAATTAATTGGAAAGGTTAAAACAAATAAGTGTTATAAAAATTCTTAAGAACTAAAAAAGAATAATGTTTATAAAATAAATTTCCCATTTGTTTATATGAAAAAAGAGTTTGTTGTATTATCAATATTTTTACTAATGATTTTTTTATCGTCAGGAATTTTTGCAATTGGTGAAAGCTGTTTTATTACAGACAGAAGTTCTTGTGAGTCAAGTGGCTATGTTATCATGGGCTTATCTAGCACTACAAATGCTCATGGAGAATTAGCAAATCAAAGTAATTATAATAATGTTTTATGTTGTAATTTTGCTGGAAGTTTAAATTGTAATAATGGAACAAATAAAATTATAGGATTATCTTCAAGTACAAATGCTCATGCAGAAAACCCAGAAGAAACAACTTATTCTACTGAAGTTTGTTATTCTGATTTAGATTGTATAAGCACTTCTCTTAATTGTGGAGATACAGAATATAATTTATCAATTTTCTCATTGTCAAATTCTACAAATGCTCATATTGGAGGAATAAATGATTATAATACAAAAATTTGCTGTACTTCTGAAAGTTTTATTGTTTCTGCTTCAAATGTTTTTTGGAGCAGTGATGAAACTACTGAAATTTCGACATTAAATGTAGTTACAGGAACAACAAGTGTTAAAATGATTTTGAAAAATTCAGGATTATTAGAAGGCACAATAGTTAGTTTTAATATTTATGAAGATGATTTATTTTTAGATGATTTTATTAAAACAATAAATGCAACAATTGATAATAATGAGAGTGCAATTGCAGAATGGACAATTACTTTAGAAGATTTAGAAAAAACATTAAATGATTATGATGAATTTTACCTAGAAGTTAATGGTAAAATAAATGATTATTTATCATTAAATATTTTAGAAACTTCAGAATGTGCAAATATAATTCTTTGTAGTGATTATGAAGATGAAATTTCATGTGGAAATGATAATTGTCAGGTTACTGAAATCACTGCTCCTTCTGATGTAGATTGTGATGATCCCACAAGAAACTGTTATTGTTCATGGAATACTCAATGCGACTTTGAACTTGATGTACTTGAAGAAGAAACAAAGGAATTAATAAGGGTCTGTACTTATGTTGAAAGCACTGCTGATGATTGTTCAGATGGTTTTTTAAGTTATTCATGGGTTGCTACCTGGACAGGTGCTCCAGAAGATAAACCAGCAGAATGTAGTGATGGAAGCAGAGTTATTGAATGCCCTGCACAAATTCAACTTCCATTTTTTGGAATTTATAATTTAATTGCTGCAATGCTACTTATTGTAATGATTTACTTTATAATTTTTAATAAGGAAAAATTGAGAAAATTTATAAAATAAAATTCCTATTATTTCTAATGAAAAGAGGTGTGATAATTACTTTTTTAGCATTGGTATTAATTCCTAGTTTTATTTATGCAAATTTTGAAATTGGAGATTTAAGCTATTCAATAGAAAAACAATATTCACAAAATGATTCTATAAAAGGATGGATAAATATTAGTTTAGAAAATGAACCAGCAAACTCTTTATTTGAAGATTCTTATGAAAATTCAATAACTTTAATTGAATTTCTAAAGTTGAATAATAATTCAAATTACAATTGTCTGCCTGCTGATTGTGAAAGTGATTATTCTGAAAGTAATCAGCAAACAACAAAAACATTTACTTTAAATAAAAACCAACAAAAAGTTCTTGGATTTAAATTTGAAGGGGATAATTTTGAAAGTATTTCCTCTTTTTCTGTAGATATATCAAGCAATACTCCCACTTCTACATCAAAGCAATTATTTATAGATATTTTAAATAATGATGAAATAGAATGGCAAACTTACAAATCTTCAAATAATTTTTATGGTGAAAATTATGGTTGTTATGAATCGCCAAGTGAAGAAGTTCTAATTCCCAATGAAGAATATTGTGAAAAAATTAATATTCCTGCAGCACCAAATGTTGAAATAGGAGCTTATGTTATTAATGACACAGAAGATAATGTTGTTTTTGTTCTAAGCTTAAGTGGTGAAGGAAACAGTGCTTCATGTGAAACCTCTGTAACTTCTAGCGGAAGAATTTCATGTGTTCCTGATTTTGAAATAAATAAAAAACAAGATTTCTTTGTATGTGTAAAGGTAAAAAACTCTGCCGATAGTTCTAAATATAAAATAAATTCTGAAACAAATGATCCTTGCGGTTATGCTGGTAGTGAAGAAAATGAAAGAGATTTTGAAATTTTTGCAAAGCCTGGAAAATATGCTGCTATTGGAAATTTTATTTTAAATAGTGATGAATTACAAAACTCAGGAAGCAATGCAAATATAGAATATAATATGGAAAATTATATTGGAAGATATAACAATAACTGCTCGCAAGGATGCATCATACCAATAAGATTTATTTCAGATGAAGACAACCAACAAATAACAATTTCAAATATAAGTATTTCTTATACTACAAGTGGAACTCCTAAAGAAACAAATGAAATTTATGATTTAACAGAAATGCCTTCACAAATAAATTCTGAATTCCAAAAATTATATTTAGATGATGCAAACTTTTTGATTCCAGGAAAATCTGATGAAAAAATAACGTATTCTTTAAATTTAGATAATAATAAAATTTTCTCTGAAGAAATTTCATTTGAAAAAACCATTCAAATAATTTCATTAAATCCTAATATAGTTATTGCTGCATATCCTACTGAATTTACCATAAAAATGGAAAATTTAAGTTCAGGTGTGACAAATTATGAATGGGATTTTGGTGATGGAAATAAAAAAACAACAACAATAAACAAAATAACACATACTTATAACTCACTTGGAATGTTTAACCTAAAAATCACTGCAAGAGATTCAAATGATTTAAGCTCATCAAAAACATTTAATATAAATGTTAAAACACCAAAAGAAGCAATAAACTCTGTTCTTAAAAAGAAATTTGATAATTTAAATAGTGTTACAAAAAAAATCCAAGACTTACCTCAATTTTATCAAACTTCATTAAATGAAATCTTAAATTTAACAGAACTAGAAGATGAAATAACAAGTTTACAAAAAAGAAATTCAACTGCACAAACTGATGAAGATTATGTAAAAATAATGGATGACTTAATAAAATTAGAGGTTCCAAAATCAGTTTTTGAAAGTAAAAAAGCTGATTCAATCCCATTTTCATTTGATGAAAAAAACATAAATCTTGAAACTTTAAAAGAAATAGGAAAAGGAGAATATGATAAAGAGGAATTATATATTAAATCAATTTTTGCATGGAATCTTGATAACATAAATGCAAAGATTACTTTTAATGAATTTTCAGTTGAATATGAGGACTCAACAAACAGGATCCTTAATGTTTTTAAATTAAAAATAAATGAAAATCAAGCAAGAGAAGATTTTTATTTTATTATTAAAAACATTGAAAATCTTGAATTTAAAGAAAATTATGGAGAAAGAGAAAGACCAGAATATAGTTATATAAAATTAGGCAAAGAAGAGACTTTGATTGAATTTTCAACAACAGAAGATTTTAGTTTTGAGAATTTACCTGTTTTTATTTCTCCAGAAATAAAAAAATTATTAATAATAAAAACAGGATTTTCTGAAATTGAAGAAAAACTTCCAAGTTGGGGTATGTTAATTTTAATTATCTTACTAGTTATATTTATAGGATTTATTGCATACATAATTTTACAGGAATGGTATAAAAGAAAATACGAAAATTATTTGTTCAAAAATAAAAATAGTCTTTATAATTTAATTTCATATATAGAAGGTATGAAAAAGAAAGGAGTTAAAAATAAAGAAATTTCAAAACAATTAAAAAAATCAGGTTGGAATTCTGAACAAATTACCTATATAATGAAAAAATATGCTGGAGAAAAAACAGGTATGTTTGAAATTCCTGTAAGTAAAATTTTGAATCTTTTTAAGAAAAAACAAAATACTCAAAAAGTAGGTCTTCAAAAAAATAGTAACAAAAAACTAAATGAAAGTTTATAAACTTTGATAACAAATTAATATAAATTTGTAATAAAATAAAAATGAATTTAAAAAATTTCTTTGGAAAAATTTTCAGAATTTTTGGAGTTGGAAAAACTGTAAAACTTGGTTTTTATGGCCCACCAAATGCTGGAAAAACAAGTCTTGCAAATAGAATCTGTAAGGATTTCACAGGAGAAGATATTGGAAAAGTTAGTAAGGTTCCTCATGAAACACGAAATGTACAATTCAAAGAAAAAGTTGAAATAAGTTATAAAAAGAAAAAAATGGTTTTTAAAATGGTTGATACTCCAGGAATTTCAACAAGAATAGATTATGAAGATTTCTTGAAATATAAAATAAAAAAGAAAGAGGCAAAAAAAAGAGCAAAAGAAGCAACTCAAGGAGTTATTGAATCAATAAAATGGCTTGATGACATGGATGTTGTTGTGGTTGTTTTAGATGCAACTAAAAATCCTTATGATCAGGTTAATATTACAATTATAGGAAATTTAGCAGCAAGAAAAATTCCGGTACTTATAGTTGCAAATAAAATAGACTTAAGAAAAGCAAAAATAAAAAAAATTGAATCAGCATTTCCAGAATATAAAGTTGTTGGAATAAGTGCAAGATATGGGAAAAATTTTGACAAATTTTATGAGTCTGTTTTTAAATTGTCCAAATAAATCAAAATGAAAAAAAAGGTGAAAAAAATAAAAGGGTTTACAATGCAATTCTTGCCTTATTCTGAAATCAGAGATTTAGATAGTGACCAAAGAATTAAAAAAATACTGAAAATTGTTCTTGGAAATAATATATTAATTTTACAAGGAAAATTAAAGTCAGAAGAAGAAGCACGACTTATAGGAGATACTATGGCTATGATTGGACATGTCAAAAGTTTCAAAGGAATAGAACTTGCTGTTATTTCTGGGAATGGAAATGAAGGAATTTTTGATAATTTTAAAAAAAATCTTGTAAATATTATATCTGGAGGGGATTTGGGAGCAATAACAGTTATAGGTCCTGCAACAATTGTCAAAGAAATAAAAAGAAATCCTAAAAAGATTGAATTGTTATTGAACAAGTAGTTAAATTTATTAATTATGAACATCTTCTTTGAAGATGGCTCATCAGTGTGTGAAATGCTCAAAAATTATTCCTATTGGAAGTAAAGAGATAATAGAAGGATGTAGTAACTGCAAAGGTCATTTTTTCTTTTATATCAGAGAAGAACAATTGGAAAAACTAAAAGAAAAACCAATTGAAATTCCAAAAGAGGAGAAAAAGAAAATTGAAAAAGATATTAGAGATATGGCGGGAATTATTGATGAAAATGCCCCTGTAATTCTTGATATAGAATCTGTAAGGGTTCTTAGTGATGGAAAATTTGAGCTTGATATTGTGAATTTATTTAACAAAAAAAAGCCTTTGGTTTACAAACTTGAAGAAGGAAAATATATAATTGATTTAAGTTTTATGGGAGATGGAAAAAATGAGCAAAAAGATTAATATATATTAAATAATAATAAAGTACTTAAAAGAATTCTAAGATAAATATTTATGACTGAAGCAATTCCTTACACTATTTCGGAATTAGTTGATATCTGGAAACCTCATACTTGGTTCAGAAAAGAATTAATAGAAAGAACTAATAAAGAAATTAGAGATAATCCTAAGTTAGGACTTGAATTAAGTGCAAATTATGAAGAATTACGATGTAAATTGCAACTTCATGAAGAAGATTTTATTTCTGAAAGAGAACTCGAAAAAGTAAAGAAAAGAGTTAGAAGAAATATTGGGAATGTATTATATCATTAAAATATAAAAACCCTTCACACTTACTTAATTGATGACAAAAAAAATCAATCAAATTTTAAATAAAATATTAAATAAAATAAAACCTTCTGAAAAAGAGATTAAAGATATTGAATTTTTTCTAAAAAAATTTTTAAAAGATTTGAATAAAAATATTAAAAAATCAAAATTAAATGTTGAGGTTTTTATTGGTGGAAGTTTTGCAAAAAAAACAATGATAAAAAGAAGAATCTATGATGTTGATATTTTTATGAGATTTGATAAAAAACATAAAAATATTTCACAATTAACAAAAAAAATTTTAACAGGATTTAAAAAAACAAAAATACACGGTTCAAGAGATTATTTCATGATAAAAATGAATCCAAAAATTGTTTTAGAAATAATTCCTGTGATAAAAATAAAAAATTCAAAAGAAGCTGAAAATATAACTGATTTATCTTATTTTCATGTAAGTTATGTAAAAAGAAAATTATCAAAAAAAGTTTTAAATGAAATAATGCTTGCAAAAGCATTTTGTCATGCAAATAATTGCTATGGTGCTGAATCTTATATAAAAGGATTTTCTGGTTATGGACTTGAATTATTGATTTATCATTATAAAAGTTTTTTAAAATTCATAAAAGCAATTGAAAAATCAAACAAAGAAAAAATTATTATAGATGATGAAAAAAAATTTAAAAATAAACAAGAAATTTTAATGGATATTAATAGTTCAAAGTTGCAATCACCAATTATTTTAATTGATCCAACACATAAACAGAGAAATGTTCTTGCTGCATTATCTGAAGAAACTTTTGAAAAATTTAAAAAAGCATGTAAAAAATTCTTAAAAAATCCAAATTTAAAATCTTTTGAATTAAAAAACATAGATTTTGAGAAAATAAAAAAAGAAACAAAAAAAAGAAAACTTGATTTTATTTTAATTGAGACTAAAACAAATAAGCAAAAAGGAGACATTGCAGGAAGTAAATTACTAAAGTTTCATAAATATTTAAGCAGAGAAATTGAAAATTCTTTTTACATAAAAAATAATGGTTTTGAATATAATGATGGCAAATCTGCATTGCAGTTTTTTGTTGTTAAAAACAAAAAAGAGATTTTATTCAAAGGCCCTAAAATAAAAAGCTCTGAACAAGTTCAGGCTTCGTCCTCCAAAAAAGGAGAACGAGACCAAAAAAACATTAAAGCATTTAAGAAAAAACATAAAAAAACTTTTATAAAATCAGGAAGAATTTATTCAAAAGAAAAAATAAATTTTAATATTAAAAAGTTTATTGAAAAATGGAAAAAGAAAAAAGTGATGAAAGAAATGTCAATAAATGAATTAAAGATTATTTAATTTTATTTTTAGGAATAACTTGCTGATTTTGTTAGTAAATCTCTATAATTTCTTGGTAAACTTCTTTTTGGACCACTAAGTTCACCTATAAAAACAATTTCCCCTTCAAAACAATCATCATCAATACTATATTCTGATATTTTAAAATCATCATTCTTAGTGCCAGAAGTCTTACAACCAACCCAAAACCTTTCTCCATTTCTATTTAAAAAAATACCTTTAGTAGAATCTGAAGAAGATTTATCATCATCAAGTACACAATTAAAATAAACCTCAACAGGAGCCCCCTTAGATAATCCTTCTAAATCATCTTTTCTTCTTATCTCTCTATTTTCTTTTCTTTCACTCATTTTAAATTTCCAACAGCTTTGTCAAAAAGAGAAGCAAAAGCTTGTGCAAAAAATTCTGAGTTAAGCCAAATTGCAACATCTTCTTTTTCTTGATTTTTAGATAAGTAAAACAGAATTTCTTTTCTATCTATAATAAAGAATTTTGCATTGACATTTATTTTTTTAAATTTTGTTTCAAATTTTTCTGAAGCTTGTTTTATTAATTTCTCATTTCCTGACAATGCAATTTTTACTTTTACATCTAAAGTCTTAAGAACATTAAAAGTTTGCTGGAAAAGTTTTGATTTTGAAACTACTTCTCCTACATCTGTACAAATTATAACTTCTTCTTTTGCATTTTTTATAATATCTCTTATATGACTTGAAATATTTGATTTTCCCTTTAATGCAACAGAAATATCTTCTTTTTTTACAGGCTCTATTCCTACATTGTATAAAGATTCAAGTGTGTTAAATTCATTAGTAGTTTTTATTTTTGAAAGTTCAGTCATTTTTTCTTCCGCACTTGTTCTAACATTATTCTTTAATTTGTCAATAATCATTTTTGGCTTAACACCTATATATTTCATAGGTTTTCCAAGCTGAACAATTGCAAATCCTCTTTTCTCTAAACCTTCTAAAACATCATAAGTTCTGCTTCTTGGAACTCCAGAAACAGAAGCAACTTCACCTGCAGAAGCAATACCTTTTCTAAGCAAAGCTAGCCAAACTTTTGCCTCATAAATATTAAGACTAAAATAGTCTCTAACTTTTTTTATTAAATCGTGTTTAACTAACATTTTATTCAGCACCCCTTTCTTTTTCAAATTCATTTTGAGATTCACTGAAAAGTTTATTTTGTTTTTTATCATAATTTCTTAAATTTTTTATTCTAGAAAAAAAACCATAAAAAAGACTGCCACCTATTAATAAAGAATTCAAAATTATCAATGATTCTTTATTATTTTCAACAGATTGGTATTTTTGAAATTCAGAAAGATTTCCAATTTTTTGTCTTAATGAATTTGCACCTTGAAGAGTATCTTCAAGAAATTCTTTTCCCATAGAAATTTCTTCAGTGGATTTTTTAACACCTTCAACATAATCACTTAATTCGCTAATACTCTTATGATAATTACCTATTTGAGAATTAGCGTTAGGATATAAAGAAACTCCCAAGATTAATGCTGCCCCAGTTAAGCAACCCATCAAAGTTTTTCTATTAGTTCTCTTACTATTTTTGTTTAATTCCACTTCAATTTCTTCTTTTTGTCTATCAAGTTGTTTGTACTTTTTATTTTCCATAAATCATCAAAAATAAAATCTTTTATAAACCTTTCTATTTGTTACTTTTTTTAAGTAAGAACATGCTAAAATCAAAGAATTAAATAACTAATTAAAATTCCTGCGAAAATTCCTGCTGTAATAAAAGGCATTGCAGGATAAAATTTCTTTTTCTCTGCAAAAAACATTAAGTAACTTAATCCTAAAGTTGCACTTATAATTACAAAAATTGAAGATAATAATCCAAGAGTCTTTAACATAACTCCTGCAGCAATTATTGGAAAAACAACATCACCTCCACCTAAAATTGCCATATTAACCCTTATTTTCTTTTTCCTTAATTCTGATTTTTTCATTTTCTTTAATTTTTGTCTTACTTTCTTTGAAACATATGGAACAAAAAATCCTGAAAAAATATTCAGTTTATTAATTTGATATTTAGCCATTTTTTGCATAATTCCAGAATGCCAAACAGCCCACATATCATAAATCGAAATTAAAATTAAAAGTCCCACAATAGTGTAAATATTAAGTATTGGAACAAAAACAGCTGCAATTCCTGGATAAATAAAAAGTTCTGTAGAATTATGAACAACAAAATCTCTTTTGTAAATTTTTATGAATCCAAGAGGTAATGCTACAATTAAAGCAATAAGCCATGAAATTTCAGAAGAAAATATTCCAAGCAAAAAAACATTAAAAGAAATTCCCAAAGCAATTAAAACAACAACAAAAAACCAAAGTCTTATGAAAAATTCTATGTTAAATTTACTGAGTAAAAGCAGCAAAGAAATTGCAATTATAAAAGCAAAAATAATTGAGCCAAAAGCATAATTAAATTCTTTATTTTCTTTTAATTCAGGAGTTTCAAGTCCAAAAGGCAAATCAGGAGAATCCACTTCAATAATATTTCCATCAATAACTTTTACAGGAGAATAAAAACCAACAACATAAATTCCAATAAACTGGGTCAAAATAAACAATGACAAAAGAATAAATGTAATTTTTACTTTCTTTTCCATATCAAAATAAAAGAAAAATAGTTTTTAAGTTTATTTCAATTTTATAGTTTCTAAAATTCTTGGAACATTTGTTTCAATTCTGCCAAGTTTGTAAAGAGAAGAAGCAAGATCAAGTGATTTTGAAACTTCACCATGAACAATAATTGCTCTTTTTGGTTTTGGATTTACATTTCTGAAGAAAGATATTAGTTCATTTCTTCCTGCATGTGAAGTCATTCCTTTTGCTGTATGAATTTCCATATTTATTTTTACTATTTCTTCTTTTCCATCAACAACCATTTTTACATTATCTAAACCATCCTGAACTTGTCTCCCTAAAGTGCCAGAACCTTGATAACAAACAAAGACTAATGCATTTTTTTTATTTGATGAAAATTCTCTTAAATATTCTACAGATGCACCGCCAACAAGCATTCCACTAGTTGCAAGAACAACACAAGGACCTCCTTCAACAACTTTTTTTCTTTCTTCTGGAGAACCAACTCTTAAAAAAATTTCTGAAGTAAAAGGATTTTTATCCTGAAATGTTAGTAATTTAAGTCTATTGTTTAGAAAATCAGGATAAGCTGTGTGAATTGAATTAATGTCCCAAATCATTCCATCAATATAAACAGGGATTTTTTTCATTTTCCCTGTTTTTATTGCATCCTCAATAATCAACATTGTTTCTTGAGCACGTCCAAGCCCAAGCTCCGGAATTAAAACTTTTCCCCCTCTTTCAATTGTTTTGTTTATTAACCTTATTACATTTTCTTCTACTTCTTTTCTTGGGGGCAAAACATCTTCTTTTGCTCCGTAAGTTGATTCTGTAATAACTGATTCTAACCTAGGAAAATTTGTTACTGCAGGCTCTAAAAGTCGTGTTCTTGAATATTTATAATCTCCAGTATAAAGCAAATTATGTGCTCCATTACCAATATTAACATGAATCATTGCACTTCCAAGAACATGCCCTGCATTATAAAAAGTAATTCTTATATCAGACGTAACATCTGTAACTTCATTGTAATTCAAGCAAATACTATGTTTTACCATTTCTTTTATATCAGATGAATTAAACAAAGGCTGTGATGCTTGTTTATATGCAACACCAATAAAATCCAAAGCAAGTAAAGAAGAAATATCTCTTGTTGGAGCTGTCATATATACAGGGCCTTTGTAACCCATCTTATACAAATAAGGAACAAGCCCTGAGTGATCAATATGAGCATGAGTAATAATCACGGCATCTAATTGACCTACATCAAATTCAGGAATATTAAAATAAGGAAACTTATCTTCTCCTTTTGAAGAAACATCAACCCCACAATCAAGAAGAATTTTTGAATTTGGTGTCTGCAAAAGAAAACAACTTCTGCCTACTTGTCTTGCAGCTCCTAAAAATGTCAATCTTGCCCATTCATTTGTTTTTTCAGGATTCCATTCTTTGTAAATTTTTTTTCCAATTGAATTTAAAAATCTTCGTCTGTAGTTATTATTTGCATAAAGAACTTCCCTAATATTTTCAACAATTTGACTTTTTATTGCAGGAGATCTTTGAACTTGAGGCACCCATAAAGTTGTTTTTTTAATTTCATCAAGAATAAAGCCTTGCTTTCCAATTACCATTCCTGGTTTTTTTGCTTCAATTATAACAATACTTCTTTGTTGATCAAAAATTACATTTGTTATCTCTGCTTCTTTTGGAACTATTTCTTTTATTTTTGCTTCGGTTTTTTCTGTATCTAATAAAATCTTTGAATTTGCTCTAAGTTCAATTCTCTTT
>CEPX01044390.1_pt1 | contig 16629 bp, 19 predicted proteins | sample 361361 | NCBI WGS metagenome assembly CEPX01 (sample SAMEA2619974, study PRJEB7988) | marine metagenome | biome: marine biome (ENVO:00000447); feature: mesopelagic zone (ENVO:00000213) & marine oxygen minimum zone (ENVO:01000065); material: "saline water (ENVO:00002010), including plankton... | reverse complement strand
GCATAAACTAGTTTCTTTCCGCCAGTCAGCCTTGTCAAATCTGTAGCAATATGTCTGGCAATAGATAAATTTCCGCCATGACATACCAGATATACTTCGCGATGTTTCTTAAACATTTTTTCAAGTTCGCTCCACTCGCGCGAGCTTGTGGCTCTTTCATATGCCCTTTCAATTCCCGGCATGTCAGTCATTTAATTTTTTCTCCCTCTTGCCATTAATTTCTTTAAGACAGCCCACAAGACCTAATCCAATATCAATATATTCTGATGACATCATTTTTTTAGGGATATCTTCGCCATACTTGTATGGAGTAGTTTGATAGTGTGAAGAAAGTAAATTCTTATTTTCATTGCCATTGTATTTAATTTCAATATCTTGATTCATTATTTCAGAGATAATTGATAGAAACCCTGATGTGCGAAAGGATCTTTCACCTGTTAATATCATACAACGATTTTCATATTCTGGACCTAGAGACTTAATGGTTAAACCTGCTGCGTCTGCTGCATGAATATATTCACGCCTTTCATCGCCTGTTCCCTGATATTCTATCTTTCCATTGAGAGCTTGTTCTAAAAACCTATAAACACTATTTTTTTTATCTGCGCCTGGACCATAAACCGTGCCGTACCTTAGTATTGTGTAATTAAGATTATAATATTTCTTATAGTCTTTTGTAATCGACTCGCATGCACGCTTTGTAGACCGATAGACTCCACCTAAATCAGATTCAGAATACACGCTGCTAGCTAATATAAATCTACTTACTCCAGCTTTTGTGCACTCATCTAGAATAATTGTATTTCCCAAGATATTTGTCCCTACTGCTTTTACAGGATCTTCAATGCAATCTTCGATATCAGCAATAGCTGCATAGTTGAACACTATATCAGCACTGACAAGAGCTTTTTTAACATCATCTCTGTTAAAAATATTTCCTACTATCGAATGTTTGCCTTTGAGATCAGGTGATTTCTTTTGATCAAACGAATATACATCATATATGTTCTCTTTGATTAAACCCCTTACGGCATATCTTCCTAAAAATCCGCTACCTCCAAACACAACTACTTTTTTCATCACACGACCCTGTTCAGAAGCGTCTCAGACCTAAGATACTTATCAACTGATAGTGCTGCCCCTAATTCCATCTCCAGTCTGCTCGTTCTTGAACAACTTCCAAGATGCGGAGATAATAAAATGTTAGGCAGCGACAACAGCTTTCCCGTATACGGCTCTTTTTCAAAGACATCGATTGCTGCAGATGAGTTCGAATTTTCTAAAAGCCACATATACAACGCTTCTTCATTTATCACACCGCCGCGAGATGTATTGATTATGCACGTGTCCTTTTTAAGAATTGATAACTCTTCCGGTCCAATATAGTCTATATTATCCTTGTTTAGAGGAATATGAAGAGAGATTATATCGCATTCCTCTAGAATTCTATCCTTGGTCGACCATGTGTGGGAAGAAAATATTTCTCGTGATGAATCTGTGTCCGTGTATAGTATTTTTTTCGGTCGAAGGCTTTCAAGCTTCCTTATAACCGCTGATCCAATTCGACCGACACCAATAATTCCTACGCTGCAATTTGTTATCTCCCTGCCAACAAATCGCGACCAATTTCCAGATCTCATTTCAGAATCAACAGTCCATGCCCTACGCAATAGCGAAATCATTTGAGCTATTGTTAGTTCTGCGACCGCGTTGGTGGGCGCATCAGGTGTGTGTGTCACGATAATACCTCGCTTTCGGCATTCTTCTAAATTCACTGAATCTAATCCAATGCCGACGCGCGATATCATTTTAAGATGACGACATAAATCTAATTGCGCAACATCATATTTTTCCGTCCCTGCGATAATAATGTGTGGCTCTTCTTTTTCTAGTACGCACAAAAGCTCTTCTTCGGAATACTTTCGAAACTTGTTATTAAACTTGATCGTAGCTCCATGCGCTGCCCTTATTTTATTCAACAAAACAGAGACTTCAAAATTATCAGAGTTATATGGATATGTGGTTACAAGTATTTTCATAGCCCTCTAATAATGTTGTGGTATCCATACCAACTGCTATTATACCGTATCCATCATATTTTTTTATTTGATTTTGTACATCTTTTGGTACATGAACCGCCATCTGGTTGCTAGGAATAAGTTCTCTGATTCTCGCAACGGCGCCTAGATATTCTTCACTATCGAATTGGGCGGGAACTCCCATGCTGGCTGAGAGATCATATGGTCCGATCATATAATAATCAAAATTATATTTTTTAATCTCTTTTAGATTATCAACTCCTCTTTTTGTTTCTATTTGGGCAATAAGAATGGGCGGATCTACAACCAAGCTAGAGGCTCCCCACCTGTTCTGCCTTACCAAGCCTAAGCCTCGATTTCCATCAAATTTTGGATATTTACAAAATCGATGTATTTTTGCTGCATCATCCTCGGTCTCTACTGTAGAAAATATTATGCCATCGACCCCGCAGTCTAGGCAAATCCGGATTAAAGTTTCATTAACTTCTGTCAGTCTGACAAAACATTTTTTTCTATTTGCTGTTATAAGCTGTATGCAGCTGAAAAGTGTTTCATTGTTAAAACAGCCATGTTCTGTGTCAATTACTACGCCATCTAGTTTAATCTGACACAAGATATCAGATATAACAGTGGATGGTATTTGTTGCCATGCTAGTTTCATGATATTTTTTCATAAATTACGGCAGTCTTGAGCCATAAATCCTCTCCCCATTTTCGCGACTTCTTTTTGATTTTACCATCGAACATTCTCTCAATACAATCAATTGCCATCTTCGGGGTATTTACAGGATCGTCATTCTCTACATATTTATTTTTCCAGAAATAGTCGTCCATCGCAAAAATGGCGCCCTTCTTTGCAAGAGGATAGGATAATAAAAAGTCTTCTATAACAAACCTTGATGTGTGATTACCATCAATATAGATAAAATCAAAACTTTTATGGTTTTTTTTATCATTAAGAAGAGAAATTAAAAAATCAAAACTTTTCTCCCTCTTAAATTGTAAAGAGCCATTTTCTCTATATTTCCGAGTTTTTTCCATAAAAATATCATAAGTTTTATCGTGGTCTCGATCATGTTTTTCTCCGTAAGGAATAAATGGATCACACGCATATAGTGTATATGAATCCCCGGTAGGTGGCACTTTGGGCATATGCTTTAAAATACGAAGTGTCGTGACGCCCTCGGCGGTTCCAATTTCCAAAATCCTAACTCGTCCTCTTCCATAACAAATTCTTCTTATTACATTTTCCTCACTCAAAATAAAAAAACTACCTCTCAATTCTCTTCACTAGTTCCCAGTCATCTTCTGTATCAATGTCGATATTGTGGGGAAACCCAACCGTATAAAAAAACGGATTAAAGCCAACCCTCATTTTCGTCTTGAGAAACTGCTCTACATCAAAAATATAGAATATAGAATTTTCCTCATAATATGTCGGTAAATCCTGGGTTTGCTCTAGTTTTATTGGGTTGTGATTTATGGGCGCGAAGCCGTATGTTTCCTCTCTCCAAAGTCTTGATTGAATTTTGTTGCACGAAACGATTGAGTCATAGCCCTCCTTTAGTTTGTCAAAAGCGCCTTTCAATATTTGCGCCGTAACAAAGGGGCTAGTCACATGCAACTGACATATATGTTCGTCTTGAATTTTTTGCGAACGTATAAAATTATCGATTAAATCACACACTGACACTTCGTCACCAATTAGATTTTTTTCCCTCTCATAAACAGTAACATTTTGTAACTTTGAATCTGTTGCAATACCTTCAACAATTTTATGACTGTCGGTATCTACATAAACCTCAAAATCAGTTAATTTATATAATACGTGTTTATATAAAGGCGCCTCGTTTATTAATCGAAAGTTCTTTCTGGGCACTCTTTGTGAATTCTCTTTTATGGGTATAAAAATTTTCATTTTTGGAACAGAGTGCGGTCTAGCTTTTCTAGGTTCAAGATCTTCTGCAATATAGGGTCCAAAACAACTTCTTTGTTAGTTGGTAGGGTTTCTTTGGCGTATTGCCACATGTTCTTCTGAACATGTCGCTTAGAATTAAAGCATTTATCTGCAAACTGCTCTGGCGTGAGACCTTGCTCTTCCTGCACCCCTTCTTTTACCCCTTCAATAAACCCGTCCAAATAAAAACTAAATCCAAATATTTTAAGCCTTTTTGGTGCACATCTCAACAAATCGTATATTGCCATAAATCCCGTATTGGGGCGGCAATCAACCTTAAGTGCAAGTTCGTTGTGGAATTGGTGTTCAACAATTCTGACTGGAATTTTCTCATTGATTTCGAGAACCTTCCTAGTATTAACTAAATTGTGGAACTTTGTCTCGCTTGAAAGACCTTTCATGTTTGAGGCTGGCGGGGCACAAATATGCTTTACCCCCTTTTGCAAAAACGTTTCTAAGTTTAATTCGCCAGCATTGGCAGGTTTTTCTATTAAGCAAGAATATAAAATATCAGTTCTGGTGCCGATGTCCTCTGGGTGTTGTTCGACGGACTCATAAGACCTGTTGATGCGAACAACTATATCGCACTGATCGATCTCTTTCCCAAAGGAAGAACCTATCATATAAGCAGCCGGTCCAACGAGTGCTACCGTTTTCCCACTGATTAAAGAGCTATACTCTTTCATTTAACACCATCTCTTTATACAAACCCCATTTTGTTTCATTTCCTTCACTAGCGTTTGTGTATTGCTCACTTTTAATATTCCAAGAAATTCTTTTCACAAAACTCTAGAGCCTCATCCACTGATTCTACCTCATATGTTCCCTGGTTTATCCTAGTATCGGCATGCATATGATAAATCCTTGCCTTCAGGTGTTCTTCCCCAAACTCATGATGGAATCTTCTCTGTTTTTCTCTATTGGCTTTACTTCGAATATTATATTCGACTGGGAAAACATAAAGCTTGAGACCATCTTCCATGGCTCCTTTCCATAAGGAAATTCTAAAAGAGGGCTGATCCCACGGGGAAAAATTATAGTACCTATAAAAGGTTTCTCTCCATGTTCTTAAAAGCTTTTTAACCCTTTCATTTTTCTGAAAAACCAATACGCCAGTGTTGACCTCGGAAAAAATATAAGGTATCTCTTCATATTCAGGTATGGTGTTTGAATATTTCTTTCGTTTTCTTGCCAAATCGTGCCCAGCCGCTATGTCGAAATTATTCAAAAGTTCGAACATATCCTCGATATTATAATCTATAATTGTGTCTGTATCTAGAAACAATGTCTGATCATATGGCGTCATTTCAATATAATCAATTTTGGGTCTAAGGTGCGCAACATCAATTAACTCAACCTCGTCTATAAATTCAGACTGCACCTTCTTGTCGACAAAAGCAGTTATGTGCAAATTTGGATTATGCTTTTTAACTGATTCTGCTGAGTAAACCATCTCCTTTAGAAAGTTGTCGCCAAACGCGATATATAATATTCCTCTATTCATTTAAATCTCCAATATGTTTTTATATAATCTTTGAGCCCATTCGTGTGGGCTGTATAATCTGTCAAATTCTCTTTTTGCATTATCAGCAATCTCTTGTCTAACCTTTGAATCTGTAAGCTTTGTTAAAGCTTTTCGCCAGCTATCGCGGTTAAGCGCTAAAAAGCCGCAATTCGGATCGCCCATTATATGAAAATTGCTGGGCGTAAGATCCGCGACAACTGGTATGCCTAGCTGGTGAAACACAAAGCATCTTCCAGCGTTTGATTTGTTTTTCATCCTTATGATGTGATCCGTATTATAAAGCCCCATGTCCACGGAGGTTCCAAGATTAAGTTCTTGTAAGCTTAAGTTTGTTATATTTGGCACGACACCAATGTCGCAACTAAGCAAGTCTTCTTTAACTGTATTTACATCCCACCTTTTTGTTATAATATTTTTAATGTTAGGTCTCCCCACCCTCCATTCGAACGAGGTATTCGTTGTAATGATCAACAATTCTATATCATATTCCTTCTCAAGATCCTCTAGTGCCCGATCAAGGTGTGGGCAAAATTTATTTAAATGAGGATAGTGTCCATGAAACCCAATTCTTAATAAAGAAGAGTCTTCGTGTCTTTTATAATCATCGGGGCTTTGATACATCCTCTCGATAAGAGGATAAAGAAAAACGTTTTCATAATGAGACAAGCTGACCATTTCTTCCGGAGAGCCCACGATTACAAAATCTATCGGAAGACCCTTTCTGTCCGATGACAGATTTATTACTCCTACTTTTTTGCTCGGGAAAGCGCTTTTAACAGCTACCGCTGCCGCGGCATCTGATTTGCCACAAATTATAATGTCATATTCAGATACACTGTCAGGAATTCCATAAGATATGACAGAAGGTATATTACATTCTTGAAAATATTGATTTAGATCGTTGACCCAAATTCTATACGATCCTGTTCCAACGTCGCTAGTGCTTGAAATAAATAATATTTTTTTCATAATTTTCCAAATATTATAGCCTGATGGTTGGGGTTCCCACTTGCGGCGTTGCCGACGCGATAAATCTTAAACTTTCTGCTTATTTGACAAAGCCTTTTTATGTCATCGTAACATCCAAATCTTTTATCGAAATCATCAAATACCCAAATGGCATTTTCAGCCTGCGTATCTCGCAAATTTACAACATCCTTTACAACAGCGCCATATTCATGAGAAGCGTCAACATAATACATGTCAATCGGCTCAGTCAGTTGAGACGCCAACATCGTGCTATCTCCAAGACAAAAAGTTGTAACATCCTTATATTCTTCAATATATTCTGTATTTCTCACGTCGCGGAGATCGCAACTCCAAACATGACCGCCAATCTTTGATGCGTATTCGGCAAATGAAAAATATTGTAACCCCTCGGCGGTACCAACTTCTACAATATTTTTGGCACCAAATCTTGCTGCCAAAGAAGTCAAATAGTACGGTCTCTTGCATAGCTGTGTCATGCACTCATTTGTCTGTTCTTGTGTTAGCTGGTGTCTTCTTGCCTTATCTAGTTGTACTGCTAGGCTGACCTTACGCCAAATTTCCATATAATTGTCTGGCACTTCTGTATCTTCGAAATTTCCGGTCATTTCTATCAACCTCTTAGTAGCCTCATCCTCCTGAAGCCGATCCTGCCAATTATCCCAAGTCATATATGTCCTTTTCACTTTTTCTTTATTATGTTTAATTTGCCTTTACATTTGAATTCCCATGATTCTATATTTTCAGCTAAATAATCTAGTTCTTCTTCCGATATTACTTCGCAGTCCAGGTCGCGACCTCTTGCCCACATGTCGCCAAGCGTAAGTATGTTTGGAACTATTTTGTGAACCTTGCTTTTTTTAGCCTTTTTCTGTTTGTTTTTCTCGTCACCATATAGCGAGTCTTCTATTATATAATGCCCGCCAGATTTTAGATATGGGAAGAGTGTGCCTAAACTAATACGAATATCATCGTTCCAATGACTGCCATCATCAATAATAATATCAAGCTTGTGCCCTATATTTTCCATAATGTGGTATAAGTCCTCTCGTTTTCTTTGGCTTCCCTTGAACGTAATAATTCCCGTGCTAGCTAATTGTTCTTGAATGTGCATATGATCATCTCTGTGAAATAAGTCCATTCCATAAATTTTTCCATTAATAAAATATTCTGCCCACATTCTTAATGAAGATCCGGATAAAACACCAATTTCGAACAGGCTTGTTTCCTTGTTAGCAACGCTGTCGAAAACCTTTTCGTACTCTTCCGTATATCCATGATACAGAGCATCGCCCTTCTTCTTGGCCTTATCTGTATCATATTTTAATGCTAAATCGTTCAATCGCCCCATAATTTAATAGTCTCCATATATTGTCTAGCTACGCTTTCCATATTATAGTCGTTATCGTAGTCATTTTTAATCTTTCTAGAAAAATTCATCAACGGTGGGTTGTATAATTCAACAGGCTCAAAATTCCATTCATCCTCTTCAACAATCACGGCATCTTGTCCTGCAATTTCTCTTGTCCCGCCAGAACTGGAGCAAATAATTTGACAACCACTTGCCCGGGCATCAACAACAACATTTGGACAGTGGTCTAGCCACGCCAGATGAACAAAATACTTGCTAGCTTTATACAATGCAACTAATTGTTGCTGCGTCAAATTGCCTGCATACTTGACTCTTGGGTGCCGTTCCACGTCTCGCCTGTCTCCAGCAACAATCATAAGGTCTTTTTCGCCAGAGTGCTCTAAAAAATATCTTATATTTTCTTCCAACCTTTTGTGAGGTCTCCAAGAGGACGCACAACACCAAAGCTTATCGTGGCTGTCAAGTAAGCCTCCAGATATTGGCTTTGAATTCTCGATCATTTCCAAATCTGCTCCATTGTGTATAACCGTGCAATTGTCACGTTTTCCAAAATGCCTAAATGAAAGTTGCTTATTGAACTCTGACTGAAATATAACACCAGATGCGGCATCATAGGTCCTCTTAATGTTCTCGTTTTGTTTTTTGTAATTTTGTCTAGTATTGAAATAAATCCCATCCAATCGCTGAATAAGCGGATATTCTTTTAGATTTTCACGATGAGATTCTATAAAACAAAGCGCAACGTCTATAGACCTTGTTTTATCAAAAGTTCCTGGCAAATACTTTACCAATTTTTTTGCAAAGGAATTCGGACCAGAGTTACTTTCTAAATTGACATTTTCCAGCCAAACATTCATTGCACCCTCTGATACTTGGGTTTTGAACGAATTTCTTGTGCAATTGCATATTGCTTTGTTGCTTTGCTTTTGTCAATGTTGTTCGGATTGCTTCTGTTATATATATACATTATGTCGCTGATAAATTTTGATCTATCTCCAGCCATTTCTAGCAAAGGTAGCATAATTGCTTGGTCATATGTCATTGGATAATAGTTTCCGCTATCGTCACATAAATCTTCCTTTTTGAGATTCTTCCACAGCTTGTATTTAAATGTTCGTAAGTGTGAAGCTCTCCACTGATCTTCTCTAAAAGTATTATTTTCAATGACTTCTTTTGGATATTCAGACGGCTCGACACCTCGTTGTCCCGATGGTGAATAACAGTAACTTCCATAAGTCATTAAACAGTTTTCGTCAGAATATATTTCGTTTAATTTCTGTAAAACCGCTGTGCTTGAAAACCAATCGTCGCCATCAATTATTATAACCACATCTTCATCATCACATTTCAAGCTTTCAACTGCTTCTACTATATTGGCTAATGCATATTGTTTGTTATTATTTTCCACAACGCTAAAATTAGAATTTTCCCAGGTCAGCATCTTTGCAATCAAGAAAGATTTATCAGTCGACTTGTCATCTACCAGTCTGCAGTGAAACTTCCGGTATTGTTGTCTTTCCACGCTGTCAATGCACTTTGATATCCAGCCTTCTACATTATAGAATGGCACAATTATCTTATAATTTTGTTCTGTTACCTTGGTTTCATTAAGCTTGGGAATTTTATTAATATATTTTTCAGTTTCCTGCCAAAAATGTGAAGGTCTACTCTGTAAATAACTCATTGTGTCTTCGTAGTCTGCCTGAAACCAATCTTCATCTTTGTGCTGCACATTGTCATTAAGTATCATTTCACAGCCCAGCAGTTTGGCTTCTATTATGAATCTGGGGCAGGTGTCCCCACCGTGAGGAAGAAATATTATTCCTTTAGAAGCACTTAGCTTCTTCAGAAAATCTTCATGACCTAACCCCCAGACCAGTTCATAATTAAGATTATTTTCTTTTGCGTATTCTACAGCAGCATCAGCTCCTTTAATCCAGGAACCTGAATTTAATATTATCCACTTATCTTCTCTTTTCTTTTTTTCACCTCTTAGAAAATCAATTAACTGTAAGGTGACCGGTGCAAAAATTGAACTTAATACGCGACTGTTCGAATGATCTAAGAAAGGATATATCTTACAGTATAATTCTTTTTGTTTTTCAGACATCCACCATAAATTTTTAGCTCTTGCTAAAAACACTGCTACAGTCTTACCGCGGACGGAGCCAGCACATGTACATTTTCCTTCGGCTTTAATATGTTTTTCTACGGAACGATAATTACAGAATTTATAATCATATTCCAAGACAGAATAACTAAGCTCTTTTATACACTCCAAAAGCAACAAATCATTTACTTCGGAAAAGTTGCCAAATATCCAATGACAATCCTTATAAGCTTCGATTTGCTGATAGGACAAGTCGCGGGAGTATATCTTTCGAGCGGGTAATAAATTTGCGTCTATAAGAGCTTCAGTGGTTAACTCCGCGCCTCCAGGGTAGTCCTCTTTAAAGGCATCGGCAACAAATACAATCACTGACCGGCTTCCTGCAATTGCGCAAAGAGCTTTTCAACTTCCTCATTTTGTGCTGATTCAACATCCAGGGCGGCGACAAATTCATTATATTGTTGCTCTTCAGTAAAGTTTTTATCGATATGTTTCTTTAACTTTTTAGCCAATGATTTAAATCTGTTGTAAGCCTTATAAACTTCGCGGAGCTTTGTCTTATAAGAACTCTCTATTGGGAAACACCACATAGAATCAGCTTGCAAAACCCCTTCCCAGCGAGCCTCTTTTTGAATATTTTGCAAAGTATAATCAACTTTTGCGAACAAGGGCTTTACTTTTGTTTTTTTCGTCTTGCGATCCCGTACAGGTGCAAACAAGAAGTCGCATTGTCCTCCCCAGGCTGGGGATATAACTGGAAGTTCATTGTAAGCTGCTTCAAATATAGGCAGCCCAAACCCTTCTCCGTGAGCCAATGTTACAAATGCTTTGATTTTTTCATTGGTGTATAAAGAAGCCATTTCTTCATCAGACATATCCCCATGTAGCATATATACTTTACATTTTCGTTCTTTATTTCCTAATACCTGCTTAATTGCGGTTTCAGTTCCATGACGGTCCATCACGCAATTATTTTTATAATTTACCTTGAGCACTAAACCAACTTCATCATTTTCAAATTCTTCAACAAACCAACGAATAGTGTTTTCAACATTTTTCCTGGGGCTCCATTGTGCTACCGCCAAAAAATTAAAATCATAATCCAGCGGCATGTCCATATCAACTGGTTCGAACGTTCTTATTGGATAAGATACAACATCGATAGGAGTTGTGCATCTATATTCTTTATAAACTTCACCAGTTTCTTTGTTCGTGGCTTCATAGACTGAATTGTCAAAACCATATTTTGCATGTTCTGAAACAACAATAATTTTATCCATCAATTTTGATTTTTCAATCCAAACTGGAGCTATCTTCGTTGTCTCAATTCCGGCAGTATATCCAATATTATATTTGGCAATTTTTTCCCACTCGTTAGGTATGGTAATTTGCAGAGACATGTCAAAAGGTACCTTATTATTTTGTGTATATGCTATGGTCTTCTGCAAAGTAGAATCAATCCAGCGGCGCTCGTCGCTATCTTCATGCAGCCATCCGGTCCCCCCCCAGTTGGTATTAATTAGAAATATATCAAGCTTGTCTTCTTGGGAGCGCAAGGCTCGTAAAGCAAACCGTGTTTGTTCTCCATAGCCGGACCGAGATAGCGCGGGTCCTCGCACTATAATTTTTTTCCTGCTTACAATCATTTTATTTCTTTAAACTCCCAACTCTTGTAATTCTTTCTATTTTCCCATGAGCCACAAGTTTCATAAACTTTTGTTATCAGTTCAACCCATTTTTCTTTAAATTGTATATAATTATAGTTCTGCATCACGTGATTCCTGCCCTTCTTGCCCAATTTCTTGCGCTCTTCTCTCGTCATTGAATGCATTTTTTTCAATGCCTCGATAAAATCATCCTTGTTTAGCCGATCTTCATAAATATATGGCACATCTTGAGAGCCGATTATGGCTTTTGATGATGGCTGCAGCCCGATTCCAAACCATTCTTCTCCATCTGTAACTTGTTCTTGCAAGCCTCCTGTCATATTAACAATGATTGGGGTTCCGCATGCTAGCGACTCTAGAGTTGCTAGACCAAAACCTTCGGCATCTGATATATTTATTGTGCAGTCCACCATGTTGTAAATTGCCGATAAATTATGTGGTGGAATTTTTGCGGTCGAAAACATGACCTCTCCATCTGTTAGCTCCAGCCTGTTGATTATTGCTTCTAAATCTTGACCATTGGGATCATTAACGTCTGTGTGCATCAAAAGCATCGCCTCATCATGACCAACCTCATCTAAAAATTCTTTAAACCACCAAATTAATGTGCCACTCTGTTTTCTTCTGGCATTGCGATTATTCCAAAAGAATATTGTTCTGTTTGGATTTTTCTCATTTGACAAAGATGCTTTGCGAAAAGTCTTCACTTCTTCTTCTGTGGCTCTCTTGAAAACCTCTGTGTCAATAGAGTGCGGAATATGCTCAAGCCAAACGCTCGGTGCTACATTTTTAATGATATCGTCTGTCAGCTTGGAAATGGACACCATTACATCATTAGACTCATAATAGGCTTGGTTGAAGCGAGGATATGGATAATTATCCCAAACATGATAGTAAACTATTGGCGCCAGAGATCTAAGTTCGTGCGCAATTTCCCAAAACCATGTCCAAAATCTCGGATCAGTCATAATCCAAATAATATCTGGCTTTTCAGTACGCACCACCGACCTTACCGAATCTTGAGTGCCATAGCCGTCTACTGGGTAAATAATCCAATCATCTTGCCACTGTTCTGTTTTAACTGGATCGTGTTTTTTGTGTGATATGGCGCCGCCAAAACTTACAACCTTAAAGTTTCCAGTTTCTAGCAACGCTTCGATTACATATCTGCTTTGTGTCCCAACTCCAGATGGCGATAACGGATGGTCGCCAAGAGTAAAAACTTTTATTTTTTTATCCATTTTTTTCCTAACTGTCCTTAAGGACAATATTCTGTTTTGTGCAACTCACAGCGATAACAAGATAGTCTATTCTTTATATGTTTGCCGTTGACAATATTATAAAGAGCTTTCTTAAGTAATTTAAGGGCATTTTCAGTTTTTCTTGGCCCGCTGGTGACTCGAAAGATCTCAACCCTGTTTTCTTTGGCTGTTCTTTTCAAAAGTGCGAAATGTGTTTCAACATTTTTAGGATCAATGTTGTGTTTTTGGCAAAAGAATTTTTTATATAATGTTAGCTGATAAGTTGTGATCGGCTCTGACCGGCGTTTGGCATCCCACCCCCAAGAGCACGTCTTCCAATCAACGATATGATGTTTATCACCAACCTTAATCACTGCATCAATATAGCCCTTAAAATTATAATCGGTGCCCTCTATCGGGACCATAAGACGTTCTTCTGTAGAGAAAACTTCAAACTTCTCAAAATATTCGTTTATGGCGGGTTCAATTTCTGGGAGCAGAGCTATGCCTTGGGGCACCATTTTTTTGGCGTTGCCAAGATCAAATTCTACATTTTTAGATTCTAGCTTTTTTAGCCGTTTTTTAAACTCTTCGACAAAAAAGTCATCATCGATAGTTTCTAGAAGTAATTTTTTCTCACAAACGTCATGAATTACATTACCAAATGTTGTATATTCGTTTCCCTCGAATCTCGTCACCTTGTCAAGGTATACCAATTTGTGATAAAAAGGGCAATGGTTCCAATTTTTTAATTCTGAATATGAAATATGTGGCATAAATTATTCTTCGACTAGGTTGTATATTTTAGTGTACAGTTGGGGTGAGATCTTCCTAAGAGATTCTGGATTTCCAGTGTAATATTCTTCGAACCCATTAGCAAAATATTCTCTCATAGACGTTGCGCCGTATGGAGACACAAAAAGACCCATAGTAAGCGTGGTTAAGGTAGAATATCCAATTTTTTTATACAAGAACTCGTCAAACTCCTTAGAATAGCCTATTTTTAAAAACGGCTCTATAGAGATATTATAATCCTCCGCCCTTAAAATGTCAAATAGTTTTTTACGTTTTCCTAAAAATTCTCTCTCTATTAAATCATCTAAATATATGTCAAACTTGTATAATTCTTCCAAAGCATGAGCCAATTCGTGTACAATCGATTCATACATTAGATATTCGCTTAATTGTTCGTTTGTGATATATATCGCACCATCTTTATAAATTGATTCTAAGTTGCGACCATTAATTTCATCAAACTGTCCAATATACACCGAATCGATTTGGCTTATTAAGCTGACTGGAATTGTTTCCTCTAGTTTCGTTATAACCATACCTAAATCAAAATTAGCTGGAAGCTTGTCCTTGATATAAATTAAAACGGTATTGTGTATATATCGCTCTTGCTGTTCTTGTAATGTCCGAGCAGATCGAGTGCGTATATAATTAACTACTTTGTTGCTCATCAGATTCTTCAGCTTCCATTAGTTTTTGACCTGTGTCCACGTCAACTAGAGCCTGATGATAGCCACGAATCCAGTTTTCCTCTGCCACAACTAGAAGAAACTCTGGAAACTCCTCTCCAATAGTTTCTATAATCATTTCAACTGTAACCTCGTTATTCTCCGGATTGCGCTTGCCTCCAACATAATTAACCAGCCATTCTTTAAGCTCGGTATCGGTTGCAACGGTCTCCTTGAGCACCGGATTTTCACCCAAATCGTTTGCATTTTTAAATTCTAAGTCCATATTTAACTCCTAAAGTATTTTTGCAGCGAGAGTTGCAACTTTAGACCTTTCTCCCCTGTGAAGGGTTACGTGCCCTGATAGATCGTATTCCTTAAATTTTTCTACGGCATGTGTCAAGCCATTTGTTGTTTCATCTATATAGGCATTGTCAATTTGTTCAACATCGCCAGTCAAAACAATTTTTGTGCCCTCTCCAACTCTTGTAATAATAGTCTTTAATTCATGATTTGTTAAGTTTTGAGCTTCATCAATTACAATAAAAGCATTTGCGATAGATCTGCCGCGTATATAGGTCAAAGCTTCAATTTCAATCTGACCTGAGTCCATGTACATTTCCAACGTAGTTTTATCATTCATTAAATATTGCAAATTGTCTTGAATCGGCATCAACCATGGCTTCATTTTTTCTTCCAAGGTTCCTGGTAAAAATCCAATATCTTTACCAAGAGGCTGAACCGGTCGAGAAACAATCATGCGATTATATATTGGTTCTTTGTTACTCATTGGATTTTGCATTATCTGCTCTATTCCTGCAGCAATTGCACACAGTGTTTTACCAGATCCTGCTTTGCCTATTAGAGTAATTATTTGTACCGAGGGGTCCATTAACAAATCCAAAGCAAATTGTTGCTCCTTGTTCCTAGCCCTAACTCCCCATACACCTTTTTTAAAATTTTGTATTCTTTGCAGCGGAAGAGTATAGTTTATAAATCTAGCTAAAGCTGTTTTTTTCTCACTGGAGCTTGAGACAAGCATTACAAACTGATTTGAATATAGTTTGATTTTACCCTGTTCCAGATATACGTCTTCGCCATCATAAAATCGATCAATTGTTTGATCATCTACTAAGTGCGTCTCAAAACCAGTATAAATGCTGCTAGTATCTTTGACAACCTGATTATTAACAAAGTCTTCGGAGTGGAGCCCCAACGAGTCACAGATTACTCGCATATTAATATCGCGAGTGGCTACTATTACTTTTCTTGTGGGATTTTTTTGTATTTCAGTTAGCGCAGTAGCAATGATTATATGATCGGGTACGCTAGCATTTAAGTCTTTAGGTAAAACATTCGGGTCATATATTTTAACACTAATGATACCCTTACCTTTGGCTATGCGCACGCCTTTGTGTAAATTGCCTTTTTCTCGTAAGGAATCTAAAGTACGAATAATTTTTCTGGCGTTTGAACCAACACCATCTTGTCTCTTTTTATGCTTATCAATTTCTTCTAATACCTTAAGAGGTACTATAATATCATTATTTCCATAACAATAAATTGCATCGGCATTTGTTAGATACACGCTCGTATCCAAAAGATACGTTTTTTTTGCCATTATATGTTAAATAGTTCCAACGTCGTTACTCTTCTTCTTCCTTGCTAAGATAAATAACATTATCTTCACGTTCAAATTTAAATTCTTCTGCTTCCTGCATCAAATCTTCAAGTTCTTCCAAATTATATGGAACCTCAATCATTCCATGAAGTGCCATAGTAACTTCAAATAAATTTAATTTATAGGAAATTCCGCCAATAATACCACTAACATGGTCCATATACTTTTTAAGCATATATGCATTAAACGTGGCAAAGAACACCGCGGCAAAGCTTATTATTAAGCTAATTTCTTCAATTGACATATTTTCCATTCATATTGTCTAGTTGCTTCATATAGCATAATGTTTGCAGCCTGAGAGGTATTGAGACAATAGCCCACTCCTGGCATGTTGATATATACTACATCAGATTTTGCAAGAATTTCAGTGGGAATTCCAGTCGCTTCGTTACCAACGACCAAGCAAACAGGGCGATCAAAATTGAAATTATAATCAGCAAGAGGTCTTGCCTCTTCCACCAATTCCGCAGACACAACCTGGGCTCCTTCAAGCCGCATATGCGCAAGAAATTCAGAAGGCTTCGAAAATTTCTCAATTTCAACATAATCGTAAAGACTTCCAGATGATGATATTACACTGTGCCGCTCAG
>CEPX01197350.1_pt1 | contig 16631 bp, 21 predicted proteins | sample 361361 | NCBI WGS metagenome assembly CEPX01 (sample SAMEA2619974, study PRJEB7988) | marine metagenome | biome: marine biome (ENVO:00000447); feature: mesopelagic zone (ENVO:00000213) & marine oxygen minimum zone (ENVO:01000065); material: "saline water (ENVO:00002010), including plankton... | reverse complement strand
CACTCTTCTTGACCTTTGCTGTATTCTAGTTCTGCTCTACGCTGTCCTGCGTCCGATCGTTTCGCACGTTTTCTAATGTCTAACTTGTCTGAATCTACCATTCTGGTACTGTTCTTATCTTTTGTGTTCAACAGATCTGCCCGGAAGCTTACTTTGCCGCCGACGAAGTCTGCTATAAGGGACTTTCTAGTGACGCTTAGCTGTTCGTTTTCATCTAAAGAATTAAACGCTTGTCTAATACCATCCTTCAGTTTCTCATGGGCACTGAGTTGATATTTTGCCAGTCTAACGTTTTCCTGTTCTTCTACAATACTCTCAATCCTTGCCCACGCTCTTCTCTGACTGTCATCGTTTAAATCAAGGACAATCTCCAAGCCGTCTTTTGTGGTGATAATTTTTTGGTTCTTACTCATTTTCCTTTTCTCCATTTTGCTCAATTCCAATTAGGAAACGAATTTAGACGTTACGCGTCATTAGCATCCTCTCCAATAGAGTGGTCTTCCTGTAGGTGATCTGATAGGGCTTCAATCACTCCATTCGCTGCAGTCATAGGTAACATTTCATCCAATATTTTCAACAGCATCTTTACCATTTCACACTTCGACGCTTTGTTGCATCTGCTCATGGTTGAAACCTCACTTTCTGTTTTTTGGGCGGCTTGTTGCGTCGCTCTATTATTTTACTCGAAGCCACTATCCAATGTCAAGCTGTTTACCTGGTAACTCGATCAAGCTAATAGACCTTTTTAGAGGTTCCATTGGCATTATTTTTGTATATGCGCAATGGTCCCACCCTCTCATTGCATGATACAAAATCCTTTTCCTCTTATGAAATCAATACAGAACTATCTTCTTGTATATAAGAGAGTTTGTATACAGAAGTGAATGAGTTGTACAAGAGAGTAGGGATTGTGGGGGGAATTGCGTGGGGTGATGTGCTCTAAGGTATAGTTGTGAGTTGTGCCGCGAGAGAGGCTTGGAGACGTGTCTGAACGTGTCCAGCAGTCTATTGACTAGGAAAACAAGTTATGGTAAAGTGAGAGAGAGATAGGGAAGCTAGTTAGGTAGGAGAGATTTGTAGCTATGGGGTACATTGTGAGCAGGGTGTTACAGGCGTTAAAGTTGGTTGTAAGGATTTTGCCTTATGCAGCTAAAGCAGAAGATGCAACGAAGGTAGCTAAGATCATCAGTGGGCATATGGAAGAGATAGCGAAAGAGATTATCATGTTTCGCAAACCAGAGAGTCATGGTGGGAAAGAAATCACTGCTAAAGAGTATGATGAGTTACTTGAGAATATTATGAATCGACTTGGACTTATCGGAATGGAAATGATAAGGAAGTAAGATGATAGAAGAAGTAGCTTTGCAAGAGATTGTAATAGATGATGAACCTGTACTTTGTAGAGAAGAAAGATGGGAGGTAGGGAAAAGTAAGAGTACAGGCACGTGTATGAAGATGGCAGGATGGGGGACAGATCATCTTGGTGAAGGTGCATGTAAAGATCACGAAGTTAAAGAGATATCGCTGAGAGATGAAAATGTTTATGTTCTTGATGTAAGACATAAGCGTTTGAATGAGCTTGTTGCAAGTGAGAATGCGAGAAGTGAATTAGGTGGGTTGGATAATCTTGATAATGAGATTGTGTTGCTTCGAGCTATGATTAGGATGAGTGCAGAGAAGTTTGGTTTTGATTTAATCCCTGATGGTGATGATGGGCTGATTGTAGGTGAAGTTGAAGACCCAAGTGCGATCAGACAGCATATCGCGACTATTACTCACTTTATAGATCGATTAAGTCAGCTTATTAAGAGAAAGTATGAGATATTACATATAAGTGGTGAGACAATAAGTCGAGAGCGTGTGAGGAGTTACGTTACAAATATTCAGATTATATTGAATGATGAATTACGCGATTCGTGTAGCGAGTGTGGACATAAACATAATATGCGGAAGAAGGCGTTGGATAAGATGTTTGTGTTAGGGGATTTGTAATGCCTAAGACTAAAGAAGTAGTCGCTCCTAAACCTATCTCGATCGTGACAGGGTTAAGAGCACGAGGAGTGAAGGAAGAGAAGGCGTTTGATCATCCAGGACATTTCCAAGAGTATGTGTTCGGTCATACATTGCCTAAGTTTGTTTGGGAGATGTATGAGATGATCTTAGAAGGGCATAAGAACCCAAGTAACACAAGCGCAAATCCTGCGTTGTTTTTAGCTCCCCGTAACCACACGAAGACTACAATAGGTGAAGCGACGATACTTTGGAAGATCGGGAATAACCCACTTGAGTTATGTCAAGAGATATGTGGAGTAAGTATTAAAGCGAAAGAGAGATTATTCAAAGTTGCGAGTTGTATTAAGGATAATCAGCGTTTTATTGGTATGTTTGGGAGTTTATACCCTGACGACCCTCTTGAATATAAATGGAATAGTGAAGCGATAGAAGTTAGGCGTGATAGAAGTCAGGTGTGGGAGGAAGGGGATGCAGAGCGTGATCCGACTCTTGCTGCATATGGGATTGAGAGTATGATTGAAGGCGGGAGAGCGACTTGTCAGATTTATGATGATATCGTGACAAGAGCGAACTCGTCTAGTGAGATTCAACGAGCAAGTGTGAAGCAGGCGTTCTGGATGAGTTTCGATCCAATGCTACAACCTAGTGGACAGCAGGTGATTTTTGGTACGAGATATCATTATGCTGATTTCTATTCTGAGCTTATTCCCCTTTTTGATACTGATAAATATTACACTGATTTGTACCCAGATGTGTCGGAGGGTAGTTGGGAAGAAGAGGATGAAGACTAAGACAAGTCTCACATCTGGTACGAGTAACTGCTGGGAGGACTTTTCTTCTCTGAGTTATGATTAATGAGAAGATAAAAAATCGAGAGGAGGAGGAAGAAGAGGAGGAGAGTTATCTCTTTCTTTTAGAACATGTTCCAATTATCTCTTCTTCGACTTTTATCGACAGTGGGAGAGTACCGAGTAGTATTAGGGATGATGGATGTGAGTTGTATGCTGAGTGTTTAAGTTGTCCATTGCCGAGATGTAAATATGATGAATCACTCACTACACAACTTAGAAGAATGCGTGATGCAAAGATTTTACAGTTGTATTTTGATGACGAAGTTGATATCTCTATCATATATTATGATTATCGTAAGATAGGGATATCAAGACATATTGTGAAGCATGTAATAACTAAAGAAAAGAATTATCGACTGCAACATGGACAAGAGAGTAACTTTCGAGATTATCTTGTAAATATAAGTGAAGTGAAATATGGGAGTTAGAATCTACTCTGCTGAGAAAGAAGAAGGAGTTGCGTTGTGGCCGGAGGAGAGGCCGTGGGAATGGCTCATGTCAAAAAAGGCGAAGATGCCTGGGCCAATGTACTACTCTCAGTATTGTAATGACCCGAGTGGATTGAAGGGTGTGAGGTATAATCTGGATTGGTTGAGATTTTACACACAAGTGAGTCTTCCTCACATAAGCGAGATGAGTGGTGTGCAAGCTGGTGATCCTGCTACAAGTGAGAGAGAGTCGAGTAATTACTTCGGACACTCGACTCTTGCTAGACATAACACGAGTGGTGTGATTTATGTCTTGGATATTGATTTTGGACATATCCCTGCAACAGATCACTTGGAGTTTCTGAAGTCGAGATATGATATCTGGATGAGTCGTGGATTGAATATTTATAAAGTGATACTTGAGAGTGTTGGGCCGCAGCAGGCAACAACACAACATCTAGTCGAGAGTACTCGTATGAATAATGGTGGGTATATGCCGATTGAGGAGTTAAACCCGAAAGGAAGTAAAGAGCAGAGATATGATACGCTGTTACCGTTTTTTAAGACGGGAACGATTCTCTTTCCTGGTGAAGTGAAGGGTGATGGGAGTGTTGAGATAGCAGAGAATCACTTTGGGTTTAAGGAGTTTAAGCAGGAGTTTATGGGTTTTCCTAAGCACGGGAGGGATGATGTGTTAGATGCGGTGTGGATGGGAGCGCAAGAGTTGCTTAGTAGAAGTGCAGCGGCTGGTGAGACTGAGGGGAGAGTTGTTCCTGAAGTTGAGACGATACAAGAAGGTAGGGAGAGAAGGCTGCGTGAGTATGAGAATCGAGAGTCAACACAAGAATCTCCTAGAGAGAGAGTGTTAAGTAGGATGAGTCGTGGTGGGATGTTTCATAGAGGATTAAGGTAGGAGATAGAAATGTCTTTGAAGAATAGGATTAACCATATCAAAGATGCAGTAAGTTTTACTGGAGAGAAGCCAGCGAGTATATCTCGTGAGGCGGTGTTTCCTGCTGCTCCTGGTGCTGATCCCGACGAACATCTCTGGGAGGCATTCGCGGGTAAGGGAGGGCTGAGGAGGACGAGGAATCTTCCTAAGCTTACTCAGCAGCAGATGCTGGAAATGTCTCATTATTTCTATAAAGGTAATCCAATCGCGAAGAGGATTATTGAGATAACTCCTGAATATGTTGTAGGAGAAGGAGTAGGGATTGTAGCAGAGGATGAGGCGGTTAAGGAAGTCCTTGATGCACACTGGACGAATCAAGTTAATAGATGGAGTATTGGTGCATTTGAAAGGATACGAGAGTTAGGACTTGTAGGGGAATTGTGTATCCCTGTAAGTGTGAATAAAGAGAATGGTCATGTCGAGCTAGGAAATATTGACCCTGGACTTATTGACGCGATCATGAGTGAGAAAGACAACGCCATGCAGCAGGAAGCTGTGATATTGAAGAAGATGCAAGGAGAGGATGAGAGACGGGCATATAAGATCATCAGTCTTGCTCATGTTCCATTAGATAGTAAGGCAAGTGGGAGGCTTGTTGGTTTGCCTGAGACTGAAGAACAGAAGGCAGAGTTTGGATTTGAGTTTATGAAGGGGGATACGTTTATTCCTCATGGGACAAGTGTGAAAGATACAGCAAAGTGGGTAGGGAGTTGTTTCTTCTTTACTGTGAATAATCCTATCTCAGCAGAGCGTGGTTGGAGTGATCTGCTTCAGAATATGGATTGGATTGATGCACATGATCAGTTTCTCTTTAGTCAGGTAGAGAAGGGGATTGAAAGTGCGAAGTATGTATGGGATGTAGAGTTGCGAGGGATGAATGACCAGCAAATAGCTGAGTGGTTAGGAAAACAAGCTCCGCTCAAGCCTGGCGTGCGTCATGCTCATAATGAGAATGTGAGTATGGATGCTAAGGCTCCTAACTTACATTTAGAAGATGCAACGACGCTTGCAGGTGCGCTTAAGAACCATATCTTAGCAGGGAGTGGTTTGCCTCCTATATGGTTTGCTGAGAGTTTGACGAGTCGGGCAAGTGCGCCAGAGATGACTGAACCGACTTTTAAGCATTTGAAAATGCGACAGAAGTATGCTGCGTATATTATTACGTTTATACTTAGGTTTGTTGTTGATAGTGCTATACTTGCAAGAAGATTAGTGCAGGATAAGAGAAGGAGTCAGAGGACACAAGCAGGGATTGAAAGTACTGCTTTTTACATTGAATTACCCGATATCAGTGCGAAAGATCAACGGCTTCTTGCTACTGCATTGATGAATATTGCAGGGGCATTGGGTAGTGCAGTGGAGAGTGGGTTCTTGAGTAAGGAAAGAGCACAGCGAGTGTTTGATAGGTATTTGGATTTGAATGGGTTGGATGAGACGAGAGATGAACCTAAGTTTTTGCGTGGAGCAGATACAATCCCGAATGAGGAATTTAACCCGAGTAGTATGTTTAAGAAGTTGAGCGAATCAGGAAAGATTTATTCTAGAGATGGAGTGAGTTTTTATCTTTCTCGTGACCCACAGTTGTCTACTGGTACACATGTAAGAGAGGTAATAAAAGAAGCGAGAGAGGCAAGAGAAATGAAGGAGGTAGAGATGAACTCATTGAATGGGAAAGTGAGCAAGGAAGTGTTGACAGAAGAAATACCTATAAGATAAGATTGAGTGAGTAAGGCGAGAGAATCTCTAGGAGTATGTCATTCCTGTTAAACTTGACAGATGCGTAGTGAAGTTGAAAGAATCTGATGAAGTGAATGTGAGAGACGAGACGAAAAAAGTGATTGACGAGAAGAAGTATAAGAGAGGGAAGAAGAAAGAACGAGTCGAAACTCTTCTTCGTCTTGAAGCTACTCCGAATAACATCGAAGATGAGGAATTCACTGGATCAGAGTGGCGAGTCAGGATTATAGATAGCGGGGTAAGTCTTAACAACCACGACTATCCTATAGAGGTTTTGCATGAGGCGAAGGAGCTTTTTGAAGGTGTCCCTGTTCATGCAGCTGTAGGACCAGATCATAGTGAATTTGAGAGGGGAGTTAAGAGTCTGGCGGGTTTCATTAAAGATGTAGAGGCAGTGCCTGAAGGTCTTGATGGAACACTTCATATCTCTGATATAGGATTGAAAGGAACGCTTCTCGATCTTCACAATGAAGGTCGGCTTGATTCGTTGATGGGTTTGAGTGTTGTTGTAGATGGGATGTGGATTAGAGACGGGACGACAGATATAGCAGAAGAGTTGACTGAGGCACAGTCTGTTGATCTTGTGAGAAGTGCAGCGGCTGGTGGGAAGTTTTTGGAAGTAACCGAGAGTGAGACGAGTGAGATGAGTGAGAAAGGTACAGGAGAAGAGCAGATGACTCTAGAAATGACTAAGGAAGAGTTAAAGGACATCGTAGCAGAGGCTAGTAAGTCTGCTGTTACCTCTTTTATTGAAGCAAAAGAGAAGAGTGAGGCGGAAGAGAAGGATAGTAAGGAGGAGGAGGAGGATAAGACTGAAGGAGAGAATGAGTCTCCTCAGGCTACTAGCGAGTCCGTAGAGAAGAAGACTGAAGAGTCAAACTCATCTCCTACTTCTACTCCTGATCCTGTTTCAGCAGAAATGAGCACGTTCCTACTTAATGCTGCTTTGACAGAGGCAAAGCTTCCTGAGAGTGCAGAGCTTAGGATACGAGAAGCTTTTGAGAACAAGCCCTTTGCTAGTAAGAAGGTCAGGAAGGCGATTGAGTCTGAAAAGGATTATCTCGCCTCTCATCAAGAGACAGTTGTTGAGAATTTGACGAAAGAGCGTCGTCTTATCGTGACGGTGGATGCTGGCGATAAGATGCTCGGTCGGATTGATGCAATGTTCACGCCTGAAGGGAAGATGATGGTGGGGGAGACTGAGGTTAAGGCGTTTGGTGGGTTTAAGGAAGCGTATGCTACTTGGTATGGATTGAATCCTTATGAAGTAGATCAGTATGAAGTTGTGCAAGCGTTCATGGGTGGATTGAGTAGGTATGACGCTGCTAATAGAAAAGGTAGAGAGAAGCTTTATACCGAAGCGCCACTCCAGCAAAGCGATCTAGGTGAAGTCACCGCTGATCGTATGCATAAGGCGATGATCTTCAACTACCACGATTTCCCTCAGTACCAGGACTGGAGGAAGGTGAGTAGGATACTGAGTGTTGCTGATTACCAAGCACATCGCCAGATTAAGTTTGGTGGGTATGCGAACCTTGCAGTCGTTGCAGAAAGAGGCGTGTATAACGATCTTACTCATCCTGGTGATGAGGAAACGACTGTCACCATGCAGAAGCGTGGTGGGATTGCTAGTCAGATAACGCGAGAGTTGATAATCAACGACAATGTAGGAGCGATAGCTGAGATTCCTCGCGAACTCGCACTTGCTGCTGCACGAACACTCTATCAGGCAGTGTTCGATATCTTCTCTACCAATGACACATATGGTATAGACTCGACTGGTCTCTTCCATTCAGACCATAGCAATACCGGCACGACCGCTCTGAGCATCTCTGGTATTGATGTAGCACAGCTTGCGATGAGGAGTCAGACGAGAGCATTGAGCTCGTCGGATATTCTTGGCGCGAGTAACCTACCGAAAATCCTGATGGTGCCGAATGAATTGCAGGGTCTTGCAGAGAGGATTGTTAATCCATCAAGTGGGTATTACGGTCGAGCTACAGCCGACACTGAAACTATGGATGATCCGTATAGGTTTAAAGGTCAACTTGAAACGATCGTTGTGGATTACTGGACTGATGCAACTGAGTACTTCCTGGCTGCTAGTCCTCAGATGGTAGCAGGAATTGGGGTTGCTTTCTTGAATGGTAATCAAGAGCCGGAATTGTTTGTGCAGAGTGATGAGAGAGTTGGGGAAGTGTTCACGCAAGATGTGCAGAACATTAAGATCAGGCATGAGTGGCGGGAAGTGATTATGGACTACAGACCTTTCTATCGCCAGACATAAATGTAGGAGTAGTGAGAGAGTAGTAAAGGTAGAGTAGTAAAGATTGGAGTAGGGAGAGGAAGAAAGGTTCTTCTCCCTTACTTCTTAAACAAGTGGAGGTAGAAAGATATGGTCGCAGTAACTGCATCACCACATGTTGAAGCAATTCCTGGTTGGCACGTCTCGCAAGCGTACTACCCACCGATTGCGGCTGGTGAGTCAACGAAGCGTAATCCGATATTCACTGCACCGTTTAGGTGTGAGTTAGGTGAAGTTGCGATCATCAACTCTACACTCGTGTCAGGTGCAAACACGAATACTGTCCATCTTAATCTTATTAATGGTGGGTCAGAGGGTGCTGGTACTACGGAGCTTGACACGATAGACTTGGTGTCTGGTACTGATTTAATTGTCGGTAAGACGTTGCTCTTTGATAACATCCAGGGTGCGAGTGCAGAAGTGTTCTTGACTCAGGGTGATATCCTAGAGCTAGAGTCTGAAGAGATCGGGACTGGACTTGGAGCAGCAATAAATGCATTCATGCTGTATATAGTTTTCCGTCCTGCCAATCTATCTAGCTAGAAGATAGTCTAAGGTGTCTTGTAAGGCGGGGGAAGAGGGGAGTGATTTCTTCCTCTCCCCGCCTTACAATATGTAAGAGGAGTGATTTATTTCGGGCGAGAAGTGAGAGAGAAAGAAGAGAGTAGAGTTTGTTATGACTACTAAGAATACAAAAGCAGAATTGATAGAAATGATTACTCTAAAAGAAGAAGAGCTTGAGAAGCAGAAAGGCTATGCAACTCACACGACTCCTCTTCAGGTTAAGATTGCTGACTGGTTGACAGTGAATCGAGGAGTTGAAGTGCTTCCTGAGAAGGTAGTGTTTACAGATATTGGCAGAAGGGGAGTGATCTATCGTCTAGAGGGCATGACTGATATTGCTTCTATCCCAACTACTCTTGAAAACTCAGCAGAGCTAGAAGTACCTAGTCCGCATATTTGTGAGTACAGGCTGGCAAGAGATGGGGATAGGGAAGCGTTTTGTTCATGCCGGAAGAGTATTAGCGCAAAGAAGTGGGCGGAAGAGACTGGCAGTACACTTATATTGAGGTAGGACATGTTAGGTAAACTTAGAAGTGGTACAGCTAATCTTACTGGGGCTGGTACCGCTCAAGCTATTGTTACAACAAGTACTGTAGCATCAGGTCTTGTCTTTAGGGCGAGAGATGGAAATACAGGTAATTTGTACGTCGGTGACTCGACTATAGATAACACTGGCCCTCCTATCACACCTGGGACAGCAATTGGTTTTAGTGATAAGAGTGAGTTTGATCTTGCAGATATCTATTTCGATGGTGGGACGACGAATGATGATCTAGACTTCTGGTATATGGTGCCGTAAGAGTGAGTTATGGCTTTACATAGCACGACACGTAAAACACTTTATAATGCAAAAGTAATAAATGCTGCTGATGATAGTAGTAGTGAGATAAATGTTGAAGGTTATCTTGAAGCTACTATTTATATCAGTGTGACAGCAAAGAGTGGGACAAGTCCTACTCTTGATCTTGATGTTGAATGTAGTGATGATGAAGATACTGGTAACTGGCATAAGGAAGGCGATATTACTCAGATAAATGACCCAACTGTGACTTTCCTCGCTCCTGTACATAAAGTCACGAACATGGGGAAGTGGTTGAGGTTGAATAGCCCTGCTGTACCTGGAGGGAGTAGCTCCCCTCAAATGACTGTGACAGCATTTGCTGTGTTGAAGACGTAGAGAAGATTTAGAGAATGCGAGTGAGTTTTGGTCACGCAAAATCGAGAAGGAATTGTTCCTAGAATACAGAGTATCGTTGGTGAATTCCCTGTATTTAGTGGAGATAATGCAGTTGGAATAGCTCAGGTTGAAGAAGGGCTAGATCAAGCGATACGTGTGTTTAGTAAGCAAGAACCGAGAATTGTAGTAGAGGATGAGACAGGAGATGGTGGGAGGTATTATGCGCTGAGTGATCTTGCTGAATGGGAGGATGACTTCTCGCTAATCCTTTCGATCGATTGGGATGTAGGGACGCGAGTAAGTAGTGATGAGCTTCCTTTACTCTTAGTTGAAGATGATGGAGAGTGGAAGTATTACAGAGACTCATCAATTCGATACTTCTACTTCCCAAAACGCCTGCCAACGAGTAGTATAACATTCCGTGTCACGTATAATACAGTCCATACGTTGTCTGCTGAAACTTCGACTATTCCGAAACAATATGAAGAGGCGATCATATATCTTGCAATAAGTGAACTCAGCGCGATACTTTCCTTTCATACTGAAAAAGCATCTGATCCACCAAGTGGTGCTGAGTTTGTGACGATGAGGAATAAGGGGAGTGGGTTTAGAGAGATCGGGAAGATGTTTTGGGAGAAGTATATTCGTGAGATGGGTGGAGAGGGAGTGCCTGGAGCGAGCAAGATGCGAGACTTCGATCAGAGATTCCTGACTGGTGAGCAGTATTTGTTCCATTCGGGGTTGAGAAGATAAGAGAATAGGTAGATAGGCAGATAAGAACAGAGAGTAATGTATGGCTACTCGTAGGAATGATTTGTTTGATAATGCAGTAGATGTTTCTACGAATCGTGTATTGAATGAAACAGGAATAGAAAATGCCCACTTTCATGACTTGCTCTTTATGTGTTTTGGGCAGTTACGTAATGAAGTAAGAGCAATGAGAAAAGTAATTAACCCAACTACTACCTTTCCAGTAGTTAGTGGTGGGAGTCATGAGAGGATACGAGAGAAGGTAAAAGAGCAAACTAGGCAAAAAGGACCTACGTTGGTTCTTGGTAGTGGGGTGATAGTTATAATAATTGAAACTCTTAGGGTACTCTTCCTATAATGGTAACAACAATACCAGGACAAAGTACATCTCCAAGTACAACAGGGATAACTGTCACAACACGGGAAGGATTAGAGGAAGCAGCAGGGAAGATACTTGCGAGTCTTAATTGTAAGAATGTCTTGACTGAAGATGTCCCTCCTATTACGACTTGGGAGCAAACACAAGAATATTTACGTGTGGTGAGTAATCAAGGGAAGAGTGGACAAGGTCTTCTTGAAGCGTGGTTCTTTGGTAGGACAGGCGTGCAGCATGATCCACTCATGCGAGGAACATACACACAATATCAACAATTACACTCGTGTAGGATAATTGGTTGGGCTTGGCATAAGACGTTCTCGCGGTCATATCAATATATACAGAATAAGACTGAAGAGTTACTTTGGACACTTGAAAAGAATAAAGGATTCTCGACAGGACTTGTTGAAGAAATAAGAGATATATCAACAAGATTTAATTTCACTAGATTTCAAGGTGGGGAGAACTCGTTATATACAAGTGAGACAAGATTCTCAGCACTTGTGACACGAGTAGAATCAGCAGGGAGAATATAAGTTATGGCAGCAATGAGCGGATTAGAAGCTGTTTCTATTGGCAAGCAAGGGGCTACATTGGGAACAGAAGCTACAACTCAATACTTAGTACCAGTAATCCCTGGATCGTTTCGTGCAAGTGAGAATTTTGAGCAGGTACTTGATAAAGGTCGGCGTGGAAGAGACTCGATGGACTTCCGTGCTTGGCAAGGAGTTGGACATGCGGAGATTACTTGGGAAGGAACAGTTGCAGAGAATGACACTGATGGGTTGATACTTGGGTATTTGATTAAGAACCTTCTTGGGAAGGCAACAGCACAGTCTAGTGCATTTGACACGACTAATTACCAGCAACTCTTCTTACTTGGAACACTGAAAGAGTATCTGACAGTCGAGCACAAGGCGCTTGTCGCGACAAGTGATAGGCAATTTCTTGACTGTCGTGTGACTGAGATTATGCTGCGTTGGAATGCAGGAGAAGGTGCGCTTACGTACTCTGTCTCGCTTGTAGGACAGAGCCCGACTCTTGACTCTCGTGCTGTACCTACTGATAATGAATCAGTCGATAACAACGGTGCGTACATGGGTTGGCAAGCGACTAATCTCGTTAATGGTGTGACAAATGGGAGATTGATTTCTGGTGAATGGACACTGCGTCGTACACCTGAGAGGTTTTATGGTTCGACCAATGTTCAGACCTTTGCTGACTTGTATCGTGGCCCACTTGAAGTGATTTGTTCACTTGTCCTTGACTACAATGCGAATACTGATCTAGTCGCGTTTAGGACAAAGGCTCAGACTGAAGGTGGACTCGCGGTTGCATTTGTGAAAGGTACAGCTGGTGCTGCATCAGAACGTCGCTTTGCTATTGGTAGTGTCGTTGCTGATCTCGGAGATGGGCCAGCAGAGTTGGATAATAGCAACGCGAATATAAGACTCGGGCTAGTTGCACGAGGACTTGATAGTGACCTCGATGTCGATGAGACTCTTGTTAACACTGAAGGTACAGCAAATACAGACCAAGCTGGACCAGTTGCTGTTTCTATCAGTCAAGAGTTGGACATGTCCTCCTCTCCTAAATACTAATTATCTCTTAAACGAATCCTCCCTCCTCCTCTTATAAGCTAGGCATCTTCGCCCGATGTCTAGCTTAGAGTGAGAGCTTACAAGGAGTGTAAGTGGCTACAGGTCTTGCAAGTAGGTTTATTGAACAAGGGGACTTAATCGACGAGTTACGTCGTGAAGGGTATCTTGTGACGCAAAGGGTTTTGACATACTGGAGGTCAGAAGGACTCCTCCCTCTATTAGTTAGAGACGGTAATAGTTATGTGTATGATGTAGATGTAGCTGAACAAATCAGACAACTTTGTATACAAAAAGGAAAGATTAAGACAAGAAGATTATTCACACATCGAGTTGAGGGGGATGAGTATAACATTATTAGACTCGAAGTTCTTAAGGCGAGAGATGAGATCATACTACTAATGTATGAAGTAGATGGTGGAGTCTTAATAAGAACGATTACAGAGGAGGAGTTGTCATGCCTTTACCAGAGTTAGAGAAGACTATCACAATGGAAAGAGCAGGTGCACCTGAGTTTAGTGTGACATTTCTTCGTATACCAGGGATGGCGTACAAGGAGATGTTAGACTTGTTTAAGGAAGATGATAGAGATTCTGATGAAGAACGTATCAAAAAGAAAATGAAAGCACTTATTGTGCATTGGACAATAGAAGATGTAAATGGTGATCGTCAACCTCTACCAAAGGATGATCCTGATGTTGTGTTTCGTCTACCAAGCTCTTTCATAGAACTCATCACTCTTGAGATGTTAGAAGACTCGTCTGGAGGATTGAAAGATGCTGTAAATTTACAGAGCAAGAACGGGACCAACTAGCAAACCTTTTCATCAAAGGTTCAGATGGAAAGGCGATGTCTCGTTCTATACCGAAGATGTTTTGGGATATAGTGCTTGCTGAACAATTCAATACTACACCTTGGGATGTAAGAGAGAATATAACTGTATCTGATTATCTAAGGATTCAAGAGTGGAATAAGGCAGAGAATCAGGGTCAAGTCTTCCAAACATTAAAATCACATGCAGGGGTGTAAGAATTAAGTAGCTCATGACAACTCAAGTCATATTCGATACAAGCGAGTGGGGGGAGTATGCTGATCGAATTGAGCGACTCCGACTCAACTTATCTAACATTATAGAGAATTTCCTAGAGTCGCTTGGTGGTCTTTTCACAGAGAGACTTAGAAGTATTGTATTAGAAAAAGGGCATCTCTGGACAACCACGTATCTCCAGTCGTTAAATCATATGGTTTTTGATGTGGGTGGTACTCCACAACTCATCGTAGGACTCTTCCCACAAGGTGAGGAAGCAGCAAAACTCGACATTTATTGGAGAGTACTTGAAGGTGGAGCAGAGCCAAATGTCCGTATACCTAAAGACATACTTCTTGCTTGGAGTATGGCGAGATTCGGGAACACGAGAGCAGGGAGATGGGTGGTATGGAAGAATAGGCAGGAGATTGGTGGGATAGCGGCGAATCCTATCCTGAGTGAGTTATTCATCTTAAATGATGATTTTCGTGCAATAGGACTTACAGGTGAAGGAGAACAACTCTTCTCTGAAGCGTTTCGGGAGATGAATATAGGTTTTGAAACATTCATGAGACAAGGTAGGCAGACGATCGTGCGGCGGGATGTACTTGGTAGATTTGCTAGACAGTAGTTGAGTTAGAGTAGATTAAGGTATAGGTGAGTTAGTCTTGCAACAAGGTGGTAGTCTTCAGTCCTTCACGGCTCTCTTCAATATGGAAGGGAATGCTGAAGCGAAGTTGCTTCGTATTTCTCAGAATATGAATGCACTGCGTCGTGCAAGTATGCTCGCTGGTGAAGAGTTAAGAGAAGTACGAGATGCTTTACGATTTGAGATATTCCCAGGTAAAGGAGCATCAAAAGAAGAACGTCTTGAAGCAGGAAATATTTCTTCACGGTTAACTAAACTTGCAGAGTCGGGAAAAGTAACAAGTACAAGCATACAAGGACTTTCAAATCGACTTTCAATGCTTGCAAAGGCATCAGGTGTTGAAACATCTGCTCCTCTTGCTCAATTAAGTGAGGACTTACTTAATGTTGGTTCTAACTTACGACTTGTTGAACAAGAGACTAGTGGAGCGAACAGCGCGTTCTCCTTCATGGGTGATGTAAGTCTTGAAGCAGCACAGAAAATGAGGATGGTTTCTGCTGCTGCCCAGGGTGCAATGCTTAGTATGTCATTGCTTCAAAAGAACATTACAGGTGTGGCATTCTCTCTCATCTTCTTGCAATTCTCCGGCGCGCTTAAACTCTCTCTAGCTTTTGCTGGAGTAGCTTTTGCAGGTGGAGTTGCATATAAGCAAATAGTTAAATTACTTGATCTAAAGAAAGACGCCCGTGAATTAGCTACTTCATTCTTTGTAGTAACAGGAAGTCTTGAAGCCCAAGCTGTAGCAGCACAAAAAGCTGATGAGGTAGCAAGGAGATTAGGATTAACAGGAGGAAGAGAGAAAGACTTAACTAAAGCACTAACTATTGCCCAACTAGAGTTAAGAGAAAGAGGAATAGAGCCGACATCTAAAGCTCTTAATGTTTTTACTAATTTGTTTGCTGTTGCACGGGCTGGAGGGAATACTTTTGAGGACTCTCTAAAAGCAGCTACTGAAGGCATGTTAGAGTTTCAGGAAAAAGGATCAGTCACGCTTAAAGGTGTAGTATTTGGATTTGAAGAATTACAAAAACGTGGAGTTAGAGCGATAGCAATTCTTCGTGTAGATGTAGAAGGGTTGATTGATGACTTTCCTCCTGGTGTAAAACAAATAAATCAATTAGCTCTTGCTATTAGTGGTTTATTTGAAGATGCTGGTATAACAGCAGGTGTAGCAGCAGGATTTGTAGAAGATTCTACTTTAAGAATGGGATCAGCTTTTGGAACATTAGAACAAGATATACTCGATGTTATAGATGAAGCAAAAGAACTTGGAGTAGAAATACCAAAGGAATTACAATTAGTAGAAGGTATACTTAGTAGAGAAGAAGGATCAATTGGTGCTGGTACTCAGTACGGGAGAAACCTGAAAAATAGTATACTCGATGTTACAAGCAAAACTGGAACTGAGGTACAAAAACATCTAGAACAATTAGAACTTGATATAAAGAGTAGAGAAAAAGAAATGGCTATTCTTGGAGGGACATATGCAAGGGCTTTCACAGACCAATTTGAGGATGAGTTTGATAAATTTGGAAAACGGTTAGATTTATTAGTCAATCGAACCTTTGGTTTTTATACCTTCAGCAAAGAAGAAGAGGATTTATTCGGCAAATTTGGGCCGAAATCAGGTGGAGGTGGAGTTGGGGGTGGAGGATCATTCTTTGAGTTAGGAGAGCAATATGATAAGTTAGGAGAGAAGATTTTTGAGTTAGGAGAAGCTTATGATGCAGCGGGGAAGAAGATTAGTGTTTTTCCTCATGGGACAAGTATTCCTCCTAAATTCAATGATCCATTCGAGCCTTCACCTGGGCCGATAAATCCTAGAGATAGAACTGCTGATCTTGGTGATTTAAGTATAATAGGTGAGGATGATGGAGTAGCGAGAAGAGGAGATGGGGAAGGTGTCTTAGCCTTAGAAGAGGAGTATTTAGCACAAAGTATTAATAGAAGAGGAATAGGAGGAGGAGTGACAATGAATGTTGTTGTTACAGGGAATAAAATTAGTAGTGAAGATGATGCAAAAGAACTAGCAAATATCTTCACTAAAGATGTACTCCGTCATATCCCTGGTGCTGGTGGAGCGATTGGGATAAGCTTCCAATAGGGAAGAGAGTAGCTCTTGGCACTTGCATTGACAATAAATGGTGTGAATATGCTTCCGTATCTTGACTTTAAGACTATTGCTATACAGCAAAGTCGAGAAG
>CEPX01190313.1_pt1 | contig 16634 bp, 14 predicted proteins | sample 361361 | NCBI WGS metagenome assembly CEPX01 (sample SAMEA2619974, study PRJEB7988) | marine metagenome | biome: marine biome (ENVO:00000447); feature: mesopelagic zone (ENVO:00000213) & marine oxygen minimum zone (ENVO:01000065); material: "saline water (ENVO:00002010), including plankton... | reverse complement strand
AATGGAACAACAACATATGATGCAAATGCAAATGCTTCAGCAAGAAGCACAAGAGATGAATCAACAATTACAATTAATTGAACAAAACATTTCAGAAATGCAGGAATTAAAATCAAGCTTAGAAGAAATTGAAAAAGACAAGAATAAAGAGATTCTTGCTAATATTGGTAAAAGAATTTATCTTCCTGTTGAAATAAAAGATAAAAATTTGTTTGTTGAAGTTGGTAAAGGTAATTTTGTTAAAAAGTCTGTTCCAGAAGCAAAAAAAGTTGTTGATGAGCAAATAAAAAAACTTATTATTGGGAAGACAGATATTACAAAAAGACTTGAAGAATTACAACAGGAAGTTAATAATCTAATGCAAGAGCTTATCAAAGCTCAGGCAAATGGTGAAGATAAGAAAAAAGAATGAAAAAATTAATTCTTCCTAACTTTTGTTAAAAATTCATTATATGAAAGATTTCCTAATTCACTTATTATTCCTGAAACATATTTCTTTTTAATAAATTCAAATGCAGGATTTTTGATTTTGATTTTTTTGTTTTTCCAAACTTCATCAAAATCTCTTTGTTCAATTTTTGTTTTTTTATTAGAATATTTCAAAGAATCAGAAACAATATAAACAGAAATTTTCTCTGATTTAGCTATTCTTGCGATTGTCTCGCTTCCTATTTTATTAATTACTCCTTTTTTTAATATCGCGTCTGCTCCAAGTAAAACAAGGTCTGCTTTTTTTGTTCCTTGTTCCTTGCTTAAAGCTACACCTAATGCAGAATCCACAAACATTGTAACATTAATTTTTGCATTTTTTAATTCTTTTGCGGTTTTTCTTCCCTGGTATAATGGGCGAGTTTCTGTATTATAAACTTCAAACTTTTTGGCTTTCTTTTTTGCATAAATTAAAGCCTGAATAACCGATGAAGAATGACAGTGAGTAAAAATTACTGAATTATTTTTAATTAACTTAAAAACATGTGTATTTATTTTATCCTGGTTATTTTTTAATTTTTGGTTTAATTGTTTTTCTGTTAAAATATCTGCCTTACTAAGTATATTTGCAAGCATTGGTTCTGTTGTTCTAAGTTTTAGAAGTTTGTCTTTTGAAGATTGTGTTGGAATTAATTTATATGCTTTAAATCCTGCAATTGCTATATTTCTAGCTCCCTGGATTTTAATATTCTTAATATCCTTACTAATCTTACTAAACTGAGATTGTTTATTTTCCATATTCCTCTTTTAAATTAAAATATCATAAAAGTATTTAAAAGTATAGAAATTATATATTATTGTAAAAAGGTGAACAATATGCTAGAAATGTTAGTTAATCCCGCAAAGGCAGAAAGACGTCCTTGGGAAATGTTTTTTGTTGGAGCATTTTATGCAACAATCTCTTTATTACTTATAAAATGGATATTTAGTTCTGACCCTGTTTTGTCTAAATATACTGGGATTTTAGTTGTTACTTTTTGTGTAATGTTCTCTATTCCCTTTGTTTATTATACATTTAAATTAGAAGAAGAAAAAGATCTTGTTATAACTGGTTTTAAACGACTTTTAGTTGAACATAATAAGGCAATTACCTCATTTATGTTTTTATTTTTTGGGTTTGTTGTTGCATTTTCTTTTTGGTATATTGTCTTTCCTACTGGAAATCAGAGTTTTAGAGCTCAGATTGAAACTTTTTGTATGATAAATAAACCTGCACATTTTGATGAGTGTGTATCTGAGTATGGTATACAACAAGTTTCAAAAACAACTGCATTTCTTACTGCAAAAGAAAAAATTGTAAATATTTTTGCAAATAATATTTATGTCTTAATTTTTACCTTAGTATTTTCCTTAATCTTTGGGGCCGGAGCCATCTTTATTCTAGCCTGGAATGCCAGCGTCATAAGCTCTGCAATTGGGATTTTTTCCAAGTCCAGTCTAACTAATTTACCGCTTGGAATCTTGAGATATATGATTCATGGGATCCCTGAAATTGGAGCATATTTTGTAGGTGCTTTAGCAGGAGGAATTATTAGTATTGCAGTAATTAAACATGATGTTCATACAGAAAAATTTTGGACAATTTTACAAGATTCTCTTAATCTTGTTATCTTATCTGTAGTGTTATTATTTATTGCAGCATTGATTGAGATTTTCATAACTCCGGTTTTGTTTTAATCCATATAGGAGTAATACTAAATCCTTTTAAATAAAATATTTTTTTTAAAACTATGGACTTAAAGGAGATAATTAAGGGATTTTCAGAGAGAAAAATAGTCATTGTTGGAGATGTTATGCTTGATAAATATATTTATGGAAATGTGGATAGAATAAGTCCTGAAGCCCCTGTTCCTATTGTTAAAGTTGAAAAAGAAGTTTTTGAGTTAGGTGGTGCTGCAAATGTTGCTAAAAATATTGTTTCTTTAGGTGGCAAGGTATTATTATTTGGGTATATTGGAGATGATCGTGTTGGAGAGAGATTATTAAAAGAGCTTGATAAAAGAAAAATTTCTTTCCATTTACCTAGACTTTTAAAACAAACCATTCAAAAAACAAGAATAATTGGAAATAATAATCAGATAGCAAGAATTGATAAAGAAAATTATATTAATGTTCAAGAAAATTTTGAAGATGATCTTTGTCAAAAAATTCTTAAAGAAAATCCTGAAATTATTATTGTTTCAGATTATGGTAAGGGAACTATTACTAATACATTAATTTCTAGACTCAAGAATAAGGGGATAAAGATTATTGTAGATCCAAAACCAAAAAACAAGATAGATTATTCTAATGTTTATCTTATTACTCCAAATCTTAAAGAAGCTATTGAAATTACTGAATTAAATGATGTTTCTGAGGCTGGAAAAAGTCTTCAAAAATCTTATTTAAGTAACATATTGATTACAAGAGGGAGGGATGGGATGACGTTATTTGAAGGAGGAGAAGAAATTAATTTTCCTACTCAAGCAAGAGAGGTTTATGATGTTAGTGGTGCAGGAGATAGTGTGGTGGCTGCATTAGGATTATGTATTGCTTCTGAAATGAATTTAAAAGATGCTGTTTTTTTAGCCAATACTGTTGCAGGAATTGCAGTTAATAAGGCTGGGACAGCAAGTGTTTTTAGAAGTGAGGTTGAACAGATAATTGAAAAAGAGAATAGTAAAATTAAAACATTAGAAGAACTTAGAATAATTATAGAAGATTTGCATAGAAAAAATAAAAAGGTTGCATGGACAAATGGATGTTTTGATATTTTGCACATGGGACATATTGATTATTTAAGCAAAGCAAAAAAAACAGGAGACTATCTAATTGTTGGTTTAAACAGTGATAATTCTGTTCGTAGAGTTAAAGGAGAAGGTAGGCCAATTAATTCAGAGCAAAATCGTGCAGGAGTCTTATCTTCTTTAGAATGCGTAGATTATATTGTTATTTTTGATGAACCTTCTACAGAAAATTGTTTGATAAAATTAAAACCTGATTTTTATGTAAAAGGTGGAGATTATAATATAAACACTATTAATCAACCAGAAAGAAAAATTGTTGAAAATTATGGTGGTGAGATTGTTTTAATTCCTCTAACAATTAATACATCAACTACAAAAATAATTGAAAAAATTAATAAATAAAAATATAGATTAATTTAAAAACCAAATTATTCTATGTAAAACATAAAAAATGGTTAAATTTGTTTGCAAAAGTTGCAATTACAGGTTTGAGAGAGAAGATGCTTTTGATTGTCCTTATTGTGGTAATGAAGAAGCTATTGAAAAGGAGCAATCTGCAGGAGAACTTTTACAAGAAATTGGAGATATCTTAGAAAATTAAAATGGTTGAAGAAAATAGTATAAATAATAAATATGGCGAGGAAACTCCTATTCTAGATAATACAAGGGCAGAGGTTAATTTAGATGGTGGAAAGATTATTGAAGAGAGATCAAAAAAAGTCTTTGGATTTTTTAAAAAGTCTAATCTTTGGGTTCTTGGTATTTTAATTATTGTAATTATTTTTGGTGCTTATATTAGAAGTATGCCTATGCATGATCATGACCCTAGTACTCCTGGAAGCCAACCAGGATTATGGGACATTACTACAAATACTTGGACATTAGGTCCTGATTTAGACCCCTGGTTATTTACCAGATATGCTAAAACAATTGTTGAGCAAGGCAGTTTACCTAAAATAGATCTGATGAGAAATGTTCCATTAGGATTTGATACAACTACTGAAACCAGAGTTCTTCCATATATGATTGCACAAACTTATTATTTTATAAATGTTTTTGGAGATTATCCTGCTGAATTTGCTGCAGTTATTTTTCCTGTTTTCATGTTTATACTTACAATTATTGTTTTTTTTCTTTTTGTGAGAGAAGTTTTTATTAAAAAATCTAAAAAGAGTATTATTAAAGCAAACATTATTGCTTTGATTTCAACATTTTTCATGACTGTAATTCCTATATTTTTATCAAGAACTGTCGCTGGAATTCCTGAAAAAGAATCTGCAGGTTTCTTTTTTATGTTTTTAGCTTTTTACCTTTTTTTAAAGGCGTGGAAATCTGATAAATTAAAAAATTCTATGATTTTAGGAATTTGTGCTGGAATCTCTACTGCATTAATGGGATTAATTTGGGGAGGTGTAATATATGTCTTCCTTACTATTGGGATTTCTAGTTTGATTGCATTTATCTTAAATCAGGTAAGGAAAAAGGAGACTATAGTTTATTCATTATGGATTTTTTTCTCGTTTCTTTTAATGTTATTGTTTTCAAATAGATTTACATTAAGAGGTCTTGCTCTTTCTTTAGATAGTGGTGTAGCTTTTTTAGTTTTATTAATTTTTATAGTTCATTTATTATTATGGGGAACTAAAATAAAAGATTTAAAATTATTAAATAAAATAAAACTCCCAAAAAATATTACTTCAATTATTATAACTCTAATTTTAGGGATTTTTATTGTTGTTATTTTCCTTGGGCCAAACTTTATTTTTAGTAAAATAGATGCAATAAATAAAGCATTATTTAACCCTGTTACAGGAAGATGGGGAACTACTGTTGCAGAAAATAGACAACCTTATTTTGTTGAATGGGCAAGTAATTTTGGACCCTATATAAAAAATATCCCTATCTTATTTTGGATGTTTTTTGTTGGAAGTGTTGTATTATTCAAAGATATGTTTAGAAAAATAAAAAAGAAGGATAATTTGATTTTAACTGGATTTTTTATATTATTCTTTTTTGGACTTGTTTTTTCAAGATATTCTGAATCTGCGATATTTAATGGTGAAAACTTTATTAGTAAATTGTTTTATTTTTCTACTACATTATTATTAATTGGATTTATTGTTTATTACTATATTAAATATAAAAAGCAAAAAAATGATTCTTTTGAAAAAACAGATTTTGGGCTTATCTTTATTTTTGCATTATTAATATTTACTCTATTTACTATCAGGGGTGCTGTAAGATTAATAATGGTTTTAGGGCCTATTGCACCAATTTTTGTAGGATATTTAATAATTAGGAGTGTAGAAACATTTGCAAGAACAAAAGATGAAACTTGGAAAATTGTCATTGGAGCAGTAGTTATTTTAGTGTTATTATTAAGTATTTTTTCTTTCTGGACTTTTTATAAACAAGTTAGGGTACAGTCTTATAATTTTGTTCCTTCTTCCTATAACCAACAATGGCAAAAAGCAATGAAATGGGTTAGAGATGAAACTCCTGAAAATTCTGTATTTGCTCATTGGTGGGACTATGGATATTGGTTACAAAGTATTGGAAATCGTCCAACAGTCTTAGATGGGGGGAATACAATTACTTATTGGAATTATTTGATGGGAAGACTTGTATTAACTGGAGATAATCAATTTGATGCTACAGAATTCCTATATAATCATGATACAGATTATTTATTAATTGATTCAACAGATATTGGTAAGTATGGGGCTTTTTCTAGTATTGGAAGTGATGCTAACTTTGATAGGTTTTCTTGGGTGAACACATTTTTATTAGATGAAAGCCAGACTCAAGAAACTCAAAATCAGACTATTTTTGTTTATCCTGGTGGAGGGGTCTTGGATGAAGATTTAATTATTCAAGAAAATGGAAAAGATGTTTTATTACCTAATCAAAAATCTGGGGTTGGGGCAATAATCATTCCCTCAGCAACAGTTGGAGATACAACAGAGTTTATGCAGCCATATGCAATCATGGTATATCAAGGGACACAATATGAAGTTAATTTAAGATATCTTGCAGTAGATAATCAATTAATAGATTTTGAATCTGGAATTGAGGCTTGTGCTTTTGTTTTCCCAAAATTGATTGTTCAAAATAATCAAATAAACCAAAATCCTTTTGGTGCTATAATGTATTTATCTCCAAGGTTAATGAGAGGAATGTTAGCTCAAGTTTACATTTTAAATGATCCTTTTAAAAAATTTACTAACTTTCCTTTAATCCACACTCAGGATAGTTTGGTTGTTGAGAGTTTAAAGCAACAAGGAATGCCTGTTCAAGATTTTATTTATTATCAAGGAATTCAAGGCCCTATAAAAATTTGGAAAGTAATATACTCTGGGGATGAAGAAAAAAAGCAAGAATATTTAGATAAATCTTATGCTAAATATTTAGATTGGAAGTTGTAAACCTTGTTGCTACTGAGACTCAATAATAGATAATTAATTCTTAAGTTTTAAAAACCCTTATTTTTTAAATTATTCATGGAGATATTGTTAATTGGGGTGTTAATAATAAGCTTTATTTTAACTGCATTAATATTACCAAAATGGATTAAAAAATGTAGAAAAATTGGGCTTTTATGGGAAGATATGAATAAATATCATCATCCAAAGAGAGTTGCATCCTCAGGAGGAGTTGTTGTTGTTATGGGCTTTGTTTTAAGTGTTTTATTTTATGTTGCTGTTAGAACTTTTGTTATTGAAAATAATGGAACTACATTAAATATTTTTGCATTGTTAGGTGTAATTTTAATTTTAGCAATTATAGGGCTAACAGATGATTTATTAGGTTGGCAACATGGAGGATTAACAGTAAAATTCAGATTATTTTTACTTTTAGTTGCATCTATTCCTTTAGTTGTAATAAATGCGGGAATCCATGAAATAGGGATTCCTTTTCTTGGGAGAACCTATTTAGGACTATTTTATCCCCTAATTATAATTCCTCTTGGAATTGTTGGTGCAACTGCAACATATAATTTTTTAGCAGGGTTTAATGGGTTAGAAGCAGGGCAAGGGATAATTATCCTTACTTTTCTTTCTTTTATTGCATATATCACTGGTTCTTCTTGGTTAAGTTTTATTGGACTCTGTATGGTAATAAGTTTAATTGTTTTTTATTATTATAATAAATATCCTGCAAAAGTTTTTCCAGGAGATATTCTAACCTATTCTATTGGAGCCTTAATTGCAGGAATGGCAATACTTGGAAATTTTGAAAAAATTGCTCTTTTTGTTTTTATCCCCTATATCTTAGAAGTTTTATTAAAATTACGTGGAAGATTAAAAAAGCAATCTTTTGCTATTCCAAACAAGGATGGGAGTTTAGAATTGCCTTATGATAAGATTTATGGGTTAACTCACTTATCTTTATTTATATTAAAAAAAATTAAAAGAAAAGTATATGAAAAAGATGTAGTTTATTTAATTTTTATTTTTCAAATCCTTATCTGTTTAAGTGCTTTGGTTGTTTTTGGGAGGTTTTTATTTTAAATGAGTCTTAAAAAACCTTTAAATGTTTTTGAAAGAATAAGTTTTTTTATTATTCTAAATTTCTGGGAATTTATTGTGTTTTGTTTTGTTGGTGGCACAAGTGCTTTAATTGATTTATTAAGTTTTAATTTATTTTTTTATTTTAAGTTTTCTTTTCTTTTAAGTAGAATTTTTGCTACAGGAATTGCAATTATCTATAATTTTTCTATGAATAGGAATATTACTTTTAAAGCAAAAGATCGTTCAGTAAGAAAACAGCTCCCCAGATATATAATAGTTTATGCTCTTGCAATAACAGTTGGTTTAACAACAAGCTTAATTTCGTTCAAAATATTAGGAGAAGGTACATTTAATGCAAATTTTGCATCAGTAATCGGGATTTTATTTAGTATTCCTGTAAGTTTTTTAGGTTCTTTATTGTGGGCCTTTAAAAAAGATAAAAAATAAAATTATATTTTATAAATGACTAATGTTGGTTGTGTTTGTTCATAATCTGCAAAATAAGCTTGAATTACTTCTAATCCCTTTTCTTCAGGATAAGAATAAGTCCAATCCGGGCTTTTTTGAATGATAGATACTAGGTAGTATTTTATATTTGGATTAGATTCTAGTTTTTCTTCAAATTTTTCCCTGTCTCCTCCAAAGGGTGTTGTTCCTCTTTCTGAATAAGCTTTTATTTGAAATAAACTTTGCGTTGCAATTATCTCTGATTCTAAGGTATTTTCTTTTAACCAGAGCCCTGCATCTTTAATTTCTTGATAAGAATTAATTTTATTTTTTATTATAAGATTTGTGTCTTTTAATTGGGAATATCCTGCAAAAATTACTAATCCAATTATAAAAATTATTGCAATAAATTTATTTTTCTTTTTAATAAAATTGTAGGTTTTTATTATAAACATACTTGAGATTATAAAAATAGCTGGAAACGAATTTAAAATATATCTATTTTCATTATGGGCAATAAAAATACTTACTAGGATTAATGGGATAAAAAATAATATAAAAATATAAAAATCTTTGTTTAAAGATTTGTTTTTGTTTTTTAGTAAAACGTCGAGACCTAAAATTAATTTATACATAGAGATTAATCCTAAAATAAATGCTGTTAAAAAAATCCAAGAAAGATTTCCAGGAAGCATTTTTAAATAATTTTTAAAAACACCAAGCGAATTTAGAATATAACTATCTGGGGCAGTTACAGATGCTGCCTGTGTAAAAATAAATCCTCCAAATTGCATATATCCCCAAATTATATACGGGGATAGGGTTAAAATAAATATAATTCCTGCGATCCATATTTCTTTTCTCTTTATAAAATTAAATTTTTCTGTGATTAAGAGGTATATTAAAATTCCAAGTAAAATAAATGCAGTATTTTGTTTAAACATTGTTCCTATTGCAAGTAAAAATACTGCCCAATAAAGTGCTTTATTTGATTTTGATTTAAAATATTTATAAAATAAAAACATGGAAAATGTAAAAAAAGCTAAAGAAGGAATCTCCATCATAATTCTATATGAAAAAAATAAATTTAAACTAAAAATAGACATTAAAAAACTAGCAATTAGTCCTACTTTTTTATTATACACTTCTTTTCCAAGATAATAAACACCTATAACTGAGAAGATAGAAAAGATTAAAATTAAAAATCTTGGTAAAAACTCACCTGCCGATATTCTTAAAAAAATTGAGGTAATGAATGAAAATAAGATTGGTCTTACTGGATCAAAAGTATGTTCAATACCAAAAGCCATATTTTTAGCCATAGAAATAAATTCTCCTTCATCCCACCAAAGTGGTTGGCCAGAAGTTAAATTAAAATAATATAATCTAATAATAATTGCTAAAACAATTATTGCAAAAAATCCAAGATTATATGGATTTTTAAACCATTTTTTTATTCTTTCTAATCTTTTTTCTATTGAAATCTCTTTTTCCATGATTAAAGAAATAGGTAAGGCTTTTTATTTGTTTTGATTTACTTTGTACTTTCTATTCTTTCCCAGGCATCTTGATAGTGTTTATTTTTTATTCTGGTATCTCTATAAACTAAAGACCACATATAAAATCTAGAAAGTATTAATTGAAATGTGTAAAATATTTCTTTAAAATTTTCAGGGTATTTTAAAACATCAAAAATTCCTTTTGCTTCTGTTTTAAAGGTTTTAACCCTGGGTGTTAAACTAGTATTAACATATTTTTCTAGAGTTTCATGCGCTTTACTTGTTCTTGTTTTTTGGGTTACCCATTCTTTCCAATTATCTGGATTTTTTACATAGACTTCTGCTTTTTCTGCATATCCAATCTTATATCCTTTTTCCCAAAAATAATAAGGGATTACTGAATCTTCTGCAACATCTAATGGGATTTTTTTAATAAATTTTTTTCTGAATGCAAATAAATATCCTGAACATTCTATAAATGAATTTGATTCAAATGCTTTTTTTCTTATTTTATGTGCTGCTTCAAATAAAAAATTTGCCCAATAGCCAAATTTTGTGTTTCTGTCTTCTATTGGAATCGGCCTTCCAGTAATACAACCAATTTCAGGATTCAAAAAAAGATTGGAAATTTCTTCTACCGTATTTAAAGAGATTTGTACGTCTCCATCAGTTAAAATTAAAATGTCTGATTTTAATTTTTTAAAAATTAAATTTAATGCAAAGCTTTTTCCTTTTCCAGGATCTTTTAAAATTTTTAAATTCTTGTTCTTTTTTTGATATTTCCTTACAATATCAAGAGTTTCATTATCCGGCGCAGAAACCAATACATCATAATCATAATTCGTATTTTGGTTTAAAGCAGATTCAATTGCTTTTCCGATTAGTGGCTCTTTAAAGGAAGTTATTAATAATGTTATTTTATTAGATAAAAAATTGTTTGATTTTTTTATAATTTGACTAATATCTATTTTGTCCATAATATTTTTTGGGGCATGCCTATAAGTACAAACAAACTTTGATTTTGCAATTACTTTTTCTCCTAAATCATACATATCTAATTCTGTATAAGATGTTGGTCCAACTAAACAAATTGTTTTTCTTTTTAATGCTAAGGCGATATGTAATCCTAGACTGTCTGAGGTAATAAATAAATTACAAACACTAATTAATGCGGGGAATTCTACTAAATTATTTCCACTTCCTGTAGAGATTATAGGGGATTTGCTTATCCTAATTATTTCTCTATTTCTTTCAATTTCTTGTGGACCTCCAAATAGTAAAATATGGGCATTATATTTTTTATAGAGTTTATCGATTAATTTTGCTGTTTTTTTTATTGAAAGTGATTTAGGCCACCTATCTGCCGCTCCAGTATTAATTCCAATAATTATGCTAGATCTAGAGAGATTATGTATTCTTAAGAAATTATTTGCTATTTTTCTTTGATTACTGGTCAGTCTTAAAAAAGGTTCGTATTTTTTAGTGTCTTTTAATTGGATAATCTCAGACATTATTTTTCTATGTGTTTTTTTATTTTTCTTTTTTAAAATATCGTTCTCAGAACTTTTACCTAAGATTGACATATCAAACCATTCTTTAGCTGTTTGAGATGGGACAATTTTGTTATTTTTAAAAATAAATCCAATTAATTTTTTTGAGTTAAGAGAGGATGCAAATTTACAAAGACTTTCCTCTTCTTCTAAATTTAGGGTTATATCAAAATTAAATTTTCTTATTTTTTCTTTAGATTCTTGTTGAATCACCTTATCTACATAAATATTGTTAATAAATAAGGGCATTGCATTTTTAGCAGTTATCCAAAATATTTTTGGATCATGTTTTTGATATTTATCTTTTAAGGCTTGTGCAATAAAACTTGTCCTAACAACATCTCCTAATGCCCCTGTTTTTATTATGAGAATATTCATAAAAAATCTGAGAGTTTTTTATTTAAAAGGATTATGTAGGATTAAAATAACCTTTCTAACTTATTGATTAAATTATTCCATTTAAAACTTTGTGCGGTTTTTCTAGCATTTTGTCTTATTTTGCTTTTTTGATTTTCAGACATTTTTCTCAAATTATTAAGTATCTGAGATAATTGGTTAAAATCATTTATTTTAAATAAAAATCCGTTTTTATTATCTTGAATTAATTCTTTTCCCCCATAATTCTCTGAAGAGATAACTATCTTATTTCTAGCCATTGCTTCAATTAAGGATTGGGGGAGCCCTTCTCTTTTTGATGGTAAGACAAAAATCTCATAACCATCTATTATTTTTATTTTATTATTTATGTCAAAGACTGCTGGTTTAAATTTAACATTATTTGATTTTAAATTTTTTATTAGGCCTAGTAATTTTAATTTATAATTTTTTTCAGCAGGCCCAATAATATCTAATAAAAATTTGGTTTTATTTATTGATTTAATTAAAGTTTCAAGGTTTTTTATTGGTGAAATTCTTCCTAAAAAGAAGATATTTAATCCTTTTTTTGGTTTTATTTTAAAAAATTCCTCTGGAATTCCATTGGGAAGATAGGTTATTTTTTCCTTATCTACTCCTAATTTTTCTAAAAAAGAGTTTTCCCATTGAGTTATAGTAATTATTTTATCAAATTTATTAATTATCTTCCTTCCAATAAATTTATCATAAAAATTTACAAATAATCCTTGAATAAATGACCTGGTAGAATTATCTTTTAAAAAAGGTGCATGAGTAACAAGAAAAACCTTACATTTTCTCCCTTGACTTTTTAATATTTTTTTTATTTTTAATGCTTTTGTTGTATGGGGGTGTCTATAAGAATGGGCAATAATAACATCTGGAGAAAATTTAATTACTTGTTTTTCAAAATTCCAATACATAAAACTTTCTCCACCTAATTTTTTAAATTTAAATCTTTTAATGCTAATATTATTAAAAAGATCATTTGGAGGAGCAAGTTTAGTTGAACCTTTTATAGCATTTGAAGAAAAAATCCTTACCTCATGTCCTTTTTTAGATAATTCTAGTGCCTCTTGTTTAACTCTTTGCCAAACACCGCAAATGCCTGCAGAATAATTTGTTAACTCGAGAATTTTTAATTTTTTCATTATTTAGGACTAATACTTTACCTTTAAAAACCTAACCTATGTAAAATAGATATGAATGTTTCAGTTATAATTCCAGCCCATAATCCTGATAAAGTTTTTTTAAAAAAAATTGAGAATTCTATTAAAACTCAAAAATTTAATGGAAAAATAGAAATAAAAATAATTGAAAAAGGGTTTGGATTGGCAAAATCATTAAATTATGGTATTAAAAAATCTAAATATGATATTTTAGTTTCTTTTCATCAAGATTGTATTCCTGAAAATGAGTTTTGGTTAAAAAAATTAACAAAACCTTTAAAACAGAGAGGGGTTGTTGCAAGTGTTTCAAAGATTAAACTTCCAATTAAATTCTGGAAGAGGTTTGGATTTTTTACTAAAATTTTAACAAAAAAAGAAAGGGGGGTACTTACTCCCTTATTTGATGGGAAGGGTTGTGCATTTAAAAAATCAGCAATTTTAAAGGTCGGGTTATTTGATTTTAAAAATTTTAGAACTGCAGGAGAAGATTTTGATATGTATATAAAACTTAAAAAAATAGGTAAAATTAAATATCCAGATTGTAAGATTTATCACCTTCACAATACAAATTTTAATAAAAGATTAAAAAAAGAAATTCAATATGCAAATGGGTTTGGAGCCTTAGTTAGAATTCATAAAAAAGAAATGCCTTCCTGGATTTTTGGGATTTTAAAGGCAATTCCTTTCTTTGGTGCTATTTTCTTTTTAATATCTTATCTAAGGGGCTTAGATTTTAAATTTCTATTTTTATTTCCGATTAGTTTATTATCCAATCTTTTATGGAGTTATGGTTTTTGGAAAGGTTTTTTAAATAAAAAAGAGACAATATAAAATGCTAAAATTTTGCCTTACTGTAGATTGTGAAAAGTTTATCTCACTTAAACAAATAAACCCTCGGTGGAATAATCTAGATAGATTGAAGGGTAAGATAAATAATCTAATTAAAAATTTAAGATATAATGAAAATGGGTTTAATTTAATTTATAATGAGATAAAAAATCAAAAATTTCCTTGTACACTTATGTTGGTAGGTAAATTATTTAGGCCTCTTGAAAAATTTGAATTTATTGAATATGGTTATCATTCGTTTAATCACATTCCTCTAACTTTAATCTCAAATAAAAGAATTGAAGAGGAAATTAAAAATATTTATAATGTAAAATCTATCACCCCTCCATTATGGATGATTGAAGATGTTAGAAATCCTGAGAGAGTTTTTAAAATACTTAAAAAACATGGTTATAAGAATATTGTTTATAAAGGCCAGGACAAGGGAACAGGACACTCTCACAAATTAAGCATCAGAAAACCTGAAAAAAGATTTGGAATTAGGTGTGTTTATTTAAGTAATTGTTTTGAAGGAAATTCTTCAAAAAAACACATCCAAGAAATAAAAAAGCAGATACTTAATAATTTAGACAAAGAGGTTGTTTATTTATTATCTACTCATGATTTTACTCATAAAAATTTAAAAAATTTAAAAAATTTAATTTATTTTATAAAAAAACTTGAAAATCAGAGAAAAATAAAACCAATTAATTTAAAAAATGTTTAATATATTTAAAAAATTAAAAAATAGAAATAAAGAATCTTTTGGAGATACTGATTGGGAGGAGAGGGAAATTGATATGAATTCTCTAATTTTGTCTTGGTTTTATAACCTTCCAAAAAACTCTCAAGTTTTAGAAGCTGGTTGTGGAGCTGGAAACTATGTAATTGCCTTAACAAACATTGGACATAATGTTTTTGGACTAGAAATTGATGAAAAAAGAATTAAAATTGCCCAAGATTATATGGAAAAATATAATTTAAATCCTAAAAAAATAATTCAAGGAGATTTGCAAAAATTACCCTTTAAGGACAATCAGTTTGATGCTATTTTTTGTCATGGAGTTATCGAACATATTAAACATAGCGAAGAGGCAGTAAAAGAAATGACAAGAGTTTTGAAAAATAAAGGTTTTGCTATGATTAGTGTGCCTAATAAATACACTTTTTTCACAATATCTAAAATATTACTTCAATCTCTTGATAAGATTTTTAAGACAAATCTTTGGAATGTTGGTTATGAAAAATCTTTTTCTCAATGGCAGTTTAAAAGAATTCTTTCAAATCATTTAAAAATAATTGATTTTGAAAAGAAACAAATAGTTCCTGGTAACACATTCCCATTATATGGTAAAATTTTAAAAATCCTTGATAAACCTCTATGGATTCTAGGAATTGGTGGTGGTTGGATGTACTCTTGGTGTCAAAAAAATGAGAATTAAAAATAAAATTACAAGATTTATTGAAAAGAGAACAATAAAGAACCTAAATAAAGAAATAACTAATCATATTTCTGGTAAAAATGTTTTAGATAATGGTTGTGGAAAGGGAAGTTTTATTTATGAAAAACATAAAAATAAAAAGATTTATGCTACAGATTTAGAAAATGATATGGTTGTTATGAATAGGGGAGCTGTAGAATTTAAAATTGCAGATTCGATAAATCTTCCCTATGAAGACAATAAGTTTGATTGTATTTCTTTTTCAGGAGTTATTCAATATATTAAAGATTATGAAAAAAGTTTGAGTGAAATCAAAAGGGTTTTGAAAAATAATGGGAGATTAATAATTGCAAGTGTTAATAAAAATTCTTTTTTTAGAAAATTAAAACTTATTAATCCAAAACCAAAAAAAGAGGCTGGAGAATATCAAATCTTTTCTTATCAAGAATTGAGAAAAGAATTAAAAAATTATAATTTTAAAGTTGAAAAAGAGTTAGGTGTTGATTTTATCCTAATGCCTAAAAAGTTATGCTCTAATATGTTGATTATTGCTAGAAATATAAAATAAATTCAATAGATATTACACCTATCACAAGGAGTGATTGAGTTTCTTTGATTATCTAAATGTAACTGTCTTAGTTTATCAAATTCTTGCCCTAACCATACTTCTTTAATAGATTTTTCTTTAACATTTCCTATTTTTAATTTACTTTTATAATCAAAATCACAAGGATTGCATATCCCATCATACCAGACATACATTCTTTCCCAAAATAAATTGCAAGGATGATTATTTTCTATAGTTTCATTATTATAACTATCCCACCTTAGGGCTGCCTTAGATAATGCGACAGAATCTACAATTTCTTTCCAAAAATCAAGAAATCTCTGTTTATCTGGTTCTTTTAAATAAATTCCTGAAACTCTTGTTGCTGTTTTACTATATTTTGGATTTGAGTCTCTTATTTTACTAAACTGTTTAATATTTTTTACTACTTCATCAAAATCTCCATTAATCCTTATTTTTTCATATTCCTCTTTTGTACAAGCATCTACTGAAAATACAACAATATCTACTCCAGAATCAAGAATCTCATAACATAGCTCTTCAGTTAATCTTGTAGCGTTTGTATTAATTTTTAATTCAAAAAACTTATCTTTACAATATCTAAGCATTTTTCCAAAGTCTGGATGGAGTAGTGGTTCTCCTCGTGATGCAAGAGTTAGTGCCTTACATTTATTTATTACTGCTTCATCTACTAGTTTTTTAAAAAATTCAAAATCTATCATCCCCCAATAATCTTTTGTTCTAAATGTTGGATCGCTTTGAAAGCACATGATACATTTAAGATTACATATAGAGGTTGGTTCAATTAACAAATGTATTGGAAAATCATTAAGTTTTTTTGATTTTGGATAAAATTTAAATTTATATCTATGGATAACATAATCTACTAAATCCTCCTCTTTGTTTTTAAAAATCCACTCTATTTCTTGATTTTTAATTATTTCTCCTAATTTATCTATTATTTGAGTTTTTAGACTATTTGTTATATAAAGTTTTAGTAGCTTTACTATCT
>CEPX01044345.1_pt1 | contig 16641 bp, 17 predicted proteins | sample 361361 | NCBI WGS metagenome assembly CEPX01 (sample SAMEA2619974, study PRJEB7988) | marine metagenome | biome: marine biome (ENVO:00000447); feature: mesopelagic zone (ENVO:00000213) & marine oxygen minimum zone (ENVO:01000065); material: "saline water (ENVO:00002010), including plankton... | reverse complement strand
TCGAGACCCTGTACAAGGTAGCTTCTTGGAGAGGTGGGCAGACAAACTGCCCCCTGTCCTAGACTCTATTCCGATTGTTACGGATACACTTAATGCCTTTGCTTCTCAGGCGGGAATCTCTGCATCTGAATACACAAGGATGAGCGATGAAGAGAAGGACAATTTCAAAACAGCCGTAAAGCCTGCATTTAAGCAAGGGTTTGTGGACGCATTGCCGATCATAAACAAGATGGCAACGAAAAAGGAAGGAAGCTTCACAGTTCGTGGCAGCTCTCTTCTCTATGACGACATCTATGTTGGTAATCTCAAGCAGACACACGGAGAACAGGTTGGAGGAAATGTGGGTTATATAGGGGGTGGCATAGCAGGCAATGTTGCACTGTATTCAGCAATGTCTCCTATCCTTGAGGCAGGAATACTGAGAGCTTCTCAGGGGCTCAAGACAGCTCAGGCGACAGCAAAGCTCCAGCGCAGTGTTAAGGGTAGTCGCGTGGCTCTCGGAGAAGATATAGCAGCAATTTACTCTCCATCAAGATTGCAGCAATGGGCAGCAACGAATCCTCTCGCCTTCCGAATGTCTGTGGTCAATGTCGCAGAAGAGACTACTCAGGCAATAGCAATGAAGACATCTGGTCAGGAGTATACAGCTACAGATTTCTATATGGGCATGTTGCTCGGAGCTGGTATAGAAGTTGTGTTCGACATGGTACGCGCTCGTCCGGGTTGGAGACATTTGAACCAAAAGTCTTTTGTAGATCAGGCGCGTGCAGACCTCGAAACGCATGTTGGTGATTACTTTGAAACATTCGGTTCTTACAGGGATGTGAACCGCTTTGGTGATTTCATAGGAGACCAAAAGATAGGAACAACTGGTCAGACATGGGACAGTATGTTCAAAGAATCACGACTCATCTATTATCGAGACCCTGAAATCCGTCGTAGGGCTGGCTCAGGTGATCTTAGTGACCCACAGGCTAGGTACTGGCGTGCGGTACAAAAGGCAGACGGTTCTGCACAGTTTGAAGAAGTGAGAGGGGCAAAGAAGACTCGATCACTCCCGAACGTAGATGCATTTACCTACAAAGCGGAAGATGGTGTTTGGCATGTAATTGAAGAGCGATCAGGAACGAGTATAGGACGTGCAGATACTCGTGGTGGTGCTATAGAGAGTGCGCAGACTAAGTTAAAGGAGTTCGAGGCAGGAGGCGGCAACTTCACTGCACTCGTACAGAACGCAATTGATTCAAATGGCATTTCACCACGACATGCTGAGCCTGTCACCTCAAAAACAAGTCTCCCAAGTGGTGACCCGATCTCTCCAAGAGAGCGAGAAGCATTTATAGATGAGGTGCGCAGGCGTGTTCCAAGGGAAAGGCTCAGCGAGAATGTAAACATGGAAGACATCTATCAAGTGCAGAAAGCGCTTGAGCTTACGCATGACCACGGTTCATTCCAACCAGCAGCCAAAGACCCTAATGTGAAGAATATTCCCAAGGGCACCCGAAAGGCAGCAGTCTCTCCAGAGGAGATCATAGCGGCGAGGCTGCTGAAAGCTGAAGCAAAGACCGGAGAGGTGGCAGAGCTGAAGCCAGAAAAGCCAAAAGAGCCAGAATTTTCATTTGACATACTTAAACAAGCCCGTAAGTATAAGAGTGCGGAGGAGTTTGTGAAGGCACAACCAAAGTTATATCATGGAACAGGGGAAGAGTTTACAGTATTAAAAAGTAAGAGACAGCTAAGACAGGCAGGGTCAGATGTTGAAGCATCAAATATTGCAGGGGACTCTCCATTTGTATTTTTATCAGAAGACAAGAATGTAGCACAAGGTTATGCAAGTGCAAGATCACGAAATATAAGAGGGGAACCAAGGACGATAGAAATTATCCCAGAAGGAAAGATGCTAGATTTAACAAAACATCCTACTGAGTATACAGCAGATGAGAAAGCCATTTTTAAAAAAATGGCTGAGGAAATAGAAACAGATAGGGGGGCAGACGCATTTATAAAATACCAGTTATCAAGTAGAAGTAAGGGTAGAGTCCCAAGTGCTGATATATCTTTTACGGATATTGAAGGGTCGCAAGTTTTTGAAGATATATTACGTGTAAATGGATTTTCAGGATTTAGGTTTAGAGATCGTAGGATTTCTGGTGGCTTTAGTGACTCAATAGCAATGTTGCCAGACAAAGTAAAAACCAAATCCCAACTAACCGATATATGGAATAAAGCTAATAAGCCTAACATCTTGCCTTTATTAGAGGGAGCCCAGAAGAAGAGCGGACTGCGAGGTATTATTAAGGACCTAAAAGATAAATCTGGTGTCACTCCGACCCCAGACAGACTTATTGCTCTTGAGGTATCCGAAGCGGAGAAACTCATTCCTGCAAACTTTCGTGGCTCTATTGATGAACTCAGGCCGCTCTTGCGAGAGAATGGCATCTCTGATGAGGCAATAAATCGTATGCGTCTCGTTGGCCGGCCATTGAAGGATAGTGTAGAGATGGACGCAGATGGCAAGTTTGAAGTAGACCCACGCTTCTGGGACGATCAGTTGCTCGCAAAGGCAGAGGGGCAAATTGTGGAGCCACCAGACCCAAGGGCTCTTGGTGACGACTTCTGGAGTCAGGCACGATCTGGAATACACGAAGTTGAACAAGCTCTTATGCCTACTGAGGTCTATGCGAATATGGTGGACGGACGTCCCCTCACTTATGATGGTGTGTTCATGCGCACTTATATGTGGCCTGCGCAGGAAGCCTCTGGTACCGCATTTAAAAATTGGTATGAATGGAGAACGAGACATGCAGATGCTCGTGGTGATCTAACCCCAGAGGACGTAAATGCTACATATTGGTACGGAATCACGCAGATGGAGCCACCAAAAGAAAGTGCTTTTAGAACAATGCGAGAACTTGTCCAGTACAACTTAGATCGTATCAATACTCGTGCAAGGCAATCAAACCCTGAGCACGTAGATATTGTTGTGCCAGATGGTCTTTCGGATGGACAACAGAAACTTTATAGCTTCTGGAGAAAATCAATGGATGATATTCACCCGGAAATGAATAAGGCTTCCGTGGATTCTACAGGAGAAGAGGTGGGATTCATCGAGAGGTTCTTGCCAATTGAGATAGAGAAGGATGAATTGCTTGCAGCGTCCATCATTGCTGACGGCAAGCCACCTCCCTATATCAAGCGTAGAACTCCTGAGTTCTCTCACTTGAATGAAAGGCGTCTCTCCGACCTTCTCCTGAAACAGGACTCATTTACTCTTATGGAGAGGTATATGCAGAAGGCTCAGTACTTCACGCAGGTCGCTCCTCTTGGCTCACGTATGAAGCACGCATTTGAGCAACCTGAGTTCGGTCAGATTTATGGTCGTGGAGCACAGAAATACTTTTCAGATTCTTGGATGCAGGACTTCCTACGTGGGAACAAGACTGTCTCCTCTCCTGCGTGGAAGTCAGTAAACAAGTTCAAGTCTCACGTGTCCTCTTACGCTCTCGCCTTCAGGATTCCCTCTTATCTGAAACAGTACATGGCTGGATTCAACAGCTCCGCAAAGATGGATGCTGTCGCTGGCAAAGCTGGAACAGGGCTTTCATACATGAAGAGAGGAATACGTATGCGTTCAGACCCAGAGGTGAGGAAATTACACTTGGAAATGTCTGAGCATCTTGGCCGGCGGGTTCCTGATATTGCTTTCACTCAACTGGAGGCGCCCAAAGGTGATTCTGTGAGGGATGTACTGAATGGGTGGTCTGACATCGGACTGAAGCCATTAAAGAACGCAGACTTTGAAGTTGCTATGTCTGCTCATATTGCAGCGAAAGAGTTCGCAGTAGACGAACTCGGAAAGAGTCTCGATGAGGCAATGAAATTTGCTGACTCTGTAGTGCGTACGACTCAAGGTTCCACCGACTTTGAGAACCTGCCACAGGCATTTAAGAACGATTGGGGATTGCTTATGATGCATTTCCAGACATTCGTCAATGCGAATTTCAACTTCGTAAAGGAAGACCTTGTAAAAGCAGGAATCATTCAACAGAAAGCTCCTCCTTCTGCTGTAGCTGCTGGATTTACATCTGTAATGATGGGCGTGATGCTCGAAAAGGCGATCTCCGATCAGTACTACGAATTTAAGACAGGGCGAGAGCCACGTTTCTCAGGAAACTTCCTTTCTTGGAAGTATTTCGCAACTTTGGGAACAGACTTCATTCCGGGTCTTTCCGCAACAGGAGAGGGTTCCCCGCTTGGTCGCACGTTTGGAAACCTTGTCACAGGAGTAGAGGGAACGCGTCCAGACAGAGCAGTAAAATCTGCAGCAGCTCTCTACGGCTTGCCCGGCGGAGCGCAGACTGCAGACATTTATGATTTCCTTTTCCGAAAAGAGCGATAACTTTTTCTTAAAGAGTGCTATAATGTACTCGTTTACCTTCCCATTCAACATATGTCTCCATCCGGCGGCTACGAAGTTCCAAAGCCAGAATCAGTACCCGGTCTATCAGTAAAGTTCGATTCAGACGGTGATAATACAGCGCAATCGGTTGTACAAACTGACTCTCGATTGTATGGAGTACAGTGTTCAAATATCAATACTGAAGATGCCTTCATCCAATTTTTTGATGTTGCTTCGGGAAGCGTGACGGTTGGAACTACGGCACCAATGTTTTCGCTCTTAGTGCCCGCAGGAGATGGAACAAATCGTGGAGGAAATGACCCCCTCCCCACCATTCCCATAGAATTTAACACTGCAATGACTTATGCCTGTACTACTACTCCCACAGGGAATGGTAACCCAACTACAGGACTAACTGTCAATATTCTTTACGCTTCTTAATATGGGTTTTGTTTCACCTAGAGGCATTGCGAGGCGGGCTGCTTATGCGGCTGCGGCTGCAATGACACTGATAGGAATACCCTTTTCAGTTACAAAATTGACACCTACGGGGCCTAGTACAGGTACTCCTATAGTGGAGTTTCGTACGAGTAGTGGAGCTGCAGGAATCAGCACTGGTACGACTGTTTTGTATGTAGATGAGCCGGGAAATCTTGTAGCAAGTGGTTCACTTACTACTCAGGCAAATAAGAATTGTAGCCTTGTAATCACAACATCATCTGGAACCATTATATGTGGTACAGGAACCCCATTCGTTCAGGCTGACACTGATGCACGTTACGTTCTTGAGCAGGGAGATACCATGTCAGGGGCACTCCTAATGTCGGGGGGAACCGTGGACGTTCAGGCTTCTCCTGTTATCTTCCCTCTTATCGCTTCAGGTACGAGCCTTGCCACTGGAGCAATTCTTCAGTCCTTTGATATGCCGTTTGGAGGTAAGTTCTTGTGGATGCACTGCACTGTAGATAATCCTGCAACAGACGGACTCACTGAGATAGATATTAAGGTAGCAGGTACTTCTATTACATCAACGAACATCACTATAGATGCCTTGGAACCCGATTCGGATTCTGCAGCTACAGCTCCTGTGATAGATATTGCAAATAACAGCTTCTCACAAGGAGATCAGTTGCTGTTCTCTACTCCTACTGTTGGAGGCGGAACGCTGGTAGCGAATGGGTTGAACTGTAGAGGGGTAGTGAGGAGAACGAATGTTTCCCTTACACAGCCTTAGCAGTGAAGAGATATGTGGCGATACTGACGGCAGTAGCGGTTCTGACTTTCTTTACAGGCATCAAGTATGTAGAGGCTGCATTGCCCGCAAACGCATCCTTCCCCTCTTCTGCGAACATACAAGGCAGGTGGCAGCTCGATGAGGCGAGTGGCACTAGGGCAGATGTCTCAGGGAATGGAAATACATTAGCTGATAACAATACCGTCGGTAGTACCACGGGTATCAATGAGGCAGGTGCAAGTTCAGCTCTTGCTGCTGACTTCTTCGTTGGCAACACGGAGTTCCTAAGCATTGGAGATGGCTCACAAACGGGGCTAGATGCCCAAGATCACACTGTATCTATGTGGGTGAACATACGTAATGCCCCCGGTCTCTTTGCACTCTATGGAAAAGCAGGTTCTGGCGATGAGGCTTACAGGTGTTTCTATCGTTCTACGACCAAAATTCAGTGTGATATGTTTGATGCCTCAAGCAATGAAACTCAATGGGAAAAGACTCAAGACTTAGGCACAGGAACATGGCAGCACCTTATAATCGCTGTAGATGTAAGCGAAGCAGTGATTAAGATGTATCTGAATGGTGCAAGTATATCTCCTACTCAGACGGATTCCGCAGCAACCTCTATCCGTAACAGTGGAGGAGACTTCCAGATAGGGGCACAGGCCTCAGCTACGACTCACAATGGGCAGATACAAGACCTTGTTTTCCTTAACACCTTCTATAGTGCAGCAAACGCACTTACGACCTACGAGCTTTACACTGTCGCACAGGCAGCAGGGGGAGGGGCTCCAACGGGTGCAATCTGGTTTAGTTTTATTGAATTCCACGCCAAGGCTGACTATGCGTAGATTTATAGTAGTATCATCGGCTCTGGCAACAGTCTTTATTATCGCACCCATGCTTGCTGCCGACCCTCTTCCGAACGGTATTCAGGCGTCGGGCAATGACTTCCTTGATGATGTTATCGCTGATGTCGTCACAAAGCAGGACACATACTTCACTGCAAATGGGGTTTACTGGCAAGGAAAAGCTACACACGATGTTATTGGAGATACTGCAAAGGATCACAGAACAAACCACAAGCCCACAGATATTGCTGAGACATGGGCTGATCTCGGTATTTCTCCTGCTAAGGGGAGGTTCTCTACCAGTGTAGATACCTACGAGACTCCAGACTGCTACGGATACACCATATCTGTTTCTACACGACATGGAAAAGACCTCTACAAGAAGACAATGGACTTCGGTTGTCTGCCCAACAGAGAGAAGGGCTGGGCTTATCAGCCTCCTGCATGAGCCCTGAGATTACTATTCTAATTGACCCATGCCAAAGAAGATTGCCATTGTTCTGCACCACACGGCCATCAGGCTGTCAAAGCATCCCAAGCAATTTGATCTCGTAAATCTTCTTCATAGAGACAGATGGAATTTCAGAAGTTCTTTGGGTCTCTATGGAGGATACCAATATCTCATTGAGGCAGATGGTATCGTAGGACAATACAGGGCAGAAGAAGAGCGGGCTGCCCACACTTCTGTAGTTGGATATGATTACAATGGTAATTCCATAGGAATATGTCTTGCTGGAGATTTAAGATATGATAAACCTTCTGCAGCACAAATACGAAGTCTCACTACTCTTCTCCTAGATATACAGAGGAGGCACGGGATTCCTTCACACAAGGTGTACCTTCATCGAGAACTCAAGGGCACTGCTTGTCCTGTAATCGACCTGAGAGAGCTTATAGAGAGACAGCACCAGTCTGACCTCAAAAGGAGACTAAAACTCCTACAAAGCGTACTACCGCGTGCGAGAGGAGCTAGGAAAAGATTGATACTCAGAGTAATTGAACGTATAAAACGCCTCTTCAATGTGATATGATACTTGCTACTTCCTTCCCATCTTCTTAATGGAAAACCTTTCTCCAGAAGCGCTAACGCTTCTCTCCATCGTCGCTGGTGGTGTCGTTACAGGACTGACTCAGGTTCTCAAGCGATACATACCAGTACATCCTCTCGCTGTCGCTGCTGGAATCTCCGTAATTGGAGGTGTCGGCTATGCATACCTTGTATCACAGGGCTTGTGGGAGACCGTAGCTCAGTACTCTTCCGTTGCCTTCACAGGAGCGGTTACAACTTACGAAGTCTTCAAGAGTGTCTTGGGCTCAATGGATGGCGACTCCTAGTCACGATCTTGACAAATACGTAAGGATTTTATATCTTGTAAATGCCCATTCGTGGGAGACGAGTAGCGTTTCGTCAAAGGACACCCGGCAGCAATAGCAGTCGGGTTTTTTTAATACTTCCTTCCTGCCCTTGGCCTACCCACGTGAAACTTCCCACACTCCTTACAATGGTAAACCTTGTGAGAATTTTCATATGTTCCATTTCTCTTCCCTGCTATCAGGTGTTCTATGGCAGCCTTTTGCGTTTTCCAAGGACGCTTCATCTGGCAAACCGAATCACTCATTAGGATTATTTGTAAAGTCTGCTGCTCTTCCTTCGTGAGGAAGTACGTTTCCGGCGAAGCCTGACGTTACTACTTCTGTTCCGCCTTCGCTTTGCTCCTCCAGTTCCCCTTGCGCCCATGAGTGCCCGCTTGGTGGGGGCGCCCCTTCTTCTAGTACTACGCGACGGTGTTCGTCTATTCGCCATCGTTTATATTCTAACATAACTGTATAGTGGAGGATAATGAAAAAGGACTCACCCATCCTTCAGGGAATTGCGAGTAGGGATTACCCCATACCGAATTTCTACGTGGAGTGCTGGATTCTCTCTATAGTGCTTATGACACCTAGTTATTATCACTTGCGCATCATCAGCGAACGCGACACCGTTGAGCGCATCAAGAACTATCTTCAGTACGTTGTCGATGTCCGGTTTTGTCGTCTTCGGCATCAGACCGCTCTCTGCAGCGAGCTTCCACCATTTAGGCTTACTCTTTGGTATGGGGAAGGAGGCATAAATAATTAGCTCTACATGCACGCCTGCATGTGGCTCTGCGCCTGCTTCTGTCGCATACTTGGCAACCCTCTTCTCATACTCGGCAGTCTTCTTTGGGGTATAGGTAGTGACAAAGTTACCTCTCCTCACAAAGCGTGGGCGCTCTTTTGGTTGTGGTTCTCCCGGTACTACAAATGCAATAAAATCTTTCATAAGATTATTTATCCTGCTTTTTCCATTGGTCAAAAAGATCAAGAAAATCTAAATCCAGTCCTGCTGCATCCGCAGCATCATTAAAATCTTTTGCAACTTTTATTTTTGAATCATCTTTCATGGTTCTTCTATTCATAACAACAAAAAGCCAAGTAAGTACAAGGCCAGCAAAGAGCTGAAAATCTTTTTTCTTCACATATCTTCCCATCACCTTATCCAGAGCGGGCTGCTTATCGGGCTGCCGTTGTCTTTTTGGTTCGTCTGGAGGCAGTATCGGAGGGATAGTCTTTTCCTCCGGGGTCGAAACCTGAGAGGGGACGGCTGGTGAAGTAAGGAAGTCGTCTAAATGTGACATGGGTAGGAGTAGGGGAATTGATAAGGCGATTCAAATAGAATCTGGCTTTGCACAGGTCTTCTATACCATTCTTTTTTCGCCAACGAGCAAGATACTTGAGGACTTGTCCCTCATCGAAGGACAACTCCCAATCATCTATGACGTCTAATGGCTGTATTTCCCTTCCGCTCGTGTAGTGCGGAGGGTTATCAATGATGTCTGGTGGATTTACTTTTTCCATTGGTGGAGCGGAAACCGATAGTAGCCTTTTCTTCTTTCTCCTCTTCCTCTTTGGTGAGGAGCACTATGTATCTGGGTTTACTATTCTCAGGACAGAGCACCTGCGTCTCTATGATCTTCCATCCCTTTGGCACACGCACTTGACGATCATTGGTTACTAATTCGCATCGCATTTTCATAGGAGTGATTATAGCTGTAAAGGGTCCGAGGCGACAATCGTATTGAGTAGGTGAATTTCGGCTCACACTCGCGCCGTCATGGAATCTCGTCCATGCGCAAATCCGATTAAATCGGCATATGAATCTTGCCGTGAGGCAAAGTAGAGATGAAAAATCATCAGAAGTATCTCAACACATCAGCACTCGGGCTGAGGAGTTATTACCCCCCCCTAGCATATGGAGGCTCCATTTATAGGAGCCATGGCGCCAGTGCCGGGAGTCGAACCCGGATAGTCAGAGTATAAGTCTGAGGTTTTTCCGAAGTAACTCTATGCAGTCGGCATCAAGGGGTTGCGCAAATAGAGCAATAAGCGCACAGAGCGTAGTATAAACTACACTGGCAGATAAAGGAGGCGACAAACGAAAAGAGAGGTGACTTGGAATCGAACCAAGATAATCAACTTATAAGGTTGGTGCATTACCATTATGCGAAGTAACTCTTATCTAACGGCACTCCGATAGGGAGGGGTAGGTGATTTTAATGAACAAAATGGGGCTACATGCGATGAGAGACAGCAGTATGATGCTAGCGTGGTGAACTGTCGTAAAACGGCTCGAAGTAACTCTTATCTTTCAGCACCCATTGATTTAAAGGAACTTAAGGTCTGGGAGGGAACAAACGAGGTGGGGACGAAATCATCCAAGTGAGAAGTAACCCATCTCTACACCACTCACAGTTCAATCTTGCGGATTTCCTCCACTGCGCCTGAGCCGTTCTCAATTGCGTCGAGGACATCGAAGATTTTATCAGACCATCCAGCGACATAGTACACATCCTTATCCATGATGGAAATAGGGGTGTTTCCATGTCCTGCTACATCCACGATGTAGAGCTTTGCATTAGGCGCGACATTCCTCTTGTAGTCATGCCATGCCTTCCTGAAGGTGTCACCACCACCACCGTTACCACCCCAGCTATAGAAACCACTGTTGTTCCAAAGCTGAGTGTCGGTGATAAGGAACACCTTATCAAATTCATCACGCTCTCCTTCGTGAGCCCTGAGAACAAGGTGACCATTTGTAGAGTGACCCACATTTGGGACCTTCATATTCTCAGTGTTCTGCAGAATGTTGCCAGAGGGCGTAAGCAAGGTTGCATACTGCTCTCCGAATACTCCCGTGACAACTGACTTACAGTTGTGACGGAGAATCATTCCAAGAATGAGACCAACATCCATAGATCGAATCTTCGAGTGCTTGGAGATGGTTCCACCCATGGAGCCAGAAACATCATTGGCAATGAGGACGCGAGTATTGTAGTCAAACCCAGAGACGTTCTTCGCAGAGGCACGAATGGCCTCTTCGAGTGCGTCAATGACCATGGCTGCATGTGGAGACGTGAGCTGCTTAATCTCGTTGTAAGCAGACAGGAAGCGGAACGGGAACTGCTTAGATTTGAGAACCGACTTCTCATCTGCAAGGCGCGCACATACTTTAGCCATATGATCGTGTGAGACACCCGCTTCAAGGAAGTTACGGAGATTACGCAGGATAGCCATGTAACCCATTTTTCCAGAGTCGATCATGTCACCCCAAGCTTTCAGCTTGGCTGCCTCCTTCTCTTCTGGAGTTTTGGCATCCTGACCAGACTTGGAAATCTGTGTTTCCCACGTCTGAGGAGTTTCAAGGCTATCGTTTGCGATCTTGTCAAAGAGCAACTGGTTCTTCTCGTCCTCTGGCTTGGGGTGAACCAAGAACAGGGCATCTCGAAGTGTGATGTTTCCATCACGGTTATACTTGGCGAATCCGTACTCATCGAACTTATTGAACGCTGAGGCCAGACCCTTCTGTACCTGCTTGGAGAGAGGCTTGATCTTACCGTTAATCATCTCGTAATAGGCAAGTGCCTCCATGATCTCGTCGGGGCGGGCAACGACTCGGTTCAGAACCTTCTGAACAAGATTGTCACCGCTATGCAGTTTCGCAAGTTCAATGGCAAGAGCCACTGATACGGAACGAAGATGCATCTGCTCGCGTGAATACACGGCGAGCTGTCCAACGAACTCTTCATCATTCTTCGCGCAGAGTTCAGACGCAAGGGTACGAATCCTGTTAATCCTGTCGTCGGATTTTTCATAAAACTTGTCCTGAAACAGGAAGGTAGCAACTGCGCCGTAGAGTTCTACGTCCTTGGGCATTGTATAGGCGTCGCCACCCTCAGCATTAACCGTCCGTGTTGCGGGGCGGTTCGTGGTACGTTCAACAAAAGGGGTCATATTAGGAGGGGGTAGGAGTGATACTTACTGTACCTGAGTAAAAATAGTTACGCAAATCAAAAGAAGTTGACAGGGGGTGGGGTTACCACCCCCATGTCATTTAGGTAGCCCTTTCCTGCTTCGGTATGTCACCCGAACCTCTTAGTCCACCCCGCGTGGGCTTAACGCTGGGGTTTTTCTGAGATTTACCTCCAAGAAGCTCTCTCAAAGTCTTTCCTTTACCAACATTCTCAGAAGTACCCACGAAGGTATCCAAGAATCCTGCAAGTTGCTGAGCACCTCCAGTGGAAAGCAGATCAGACAACCCTTCAATACCCTTACCATTTGAGAGGTAAGCATTGATATTTGCCTTGCCATAGGCTGCTGCAAATGCAGTTCCTATTGCTTCCTGAGCTTTGATGCTCAAGGTACCAAGCTCAATTTCCTTAGCAGCATCCTGAAGCATTTTCTTGGCTTCTGCCAACTGCTTTTCACCTTCAGCCTGAGCAACAAGCTGCTTACGAGTAACCTCAGCTTCAGCAGTACCAGTTTCATTTATGAGGCTGGCATCACCCTCTGCCTTAAGCACCTGCGCATCACGATAACCTTCGTTCTCGATACGTTGCTTCTCCTTCAGGGCTTCAGAATCAATAATCTGTTGCTCCTTATTTGCAGTTGCAGCAATAACCATTGTTTCTCTCTGGTAGTTAGCAGTGTCCACCTCTTGCTGCCTTTGGACAGCAACGGTGTTTTCAGTGGTTATCCTTGCCTGTGCCTGAACCTCCTGTTCTGCAACCTCTTTAGCTACACCAACAGTCCGCTCTCGTTCTGCGTCTCGTGTCTCAACTGTCTCCTTAGCCTGAACAGCTTCGATCTCCGAAATCTTCTTGTTTTCAATCTCAGCGACCTGAGCTGTCTTAGTGTTCTCTGCAACGTCAACACGACGTTCCATCTCAATGGCAGACATCTTACGCATCTTAATGTCTGTGATAACCTGTGAGCCCTCATCATCGTCTATGTCTTTAAACTCAATCTGGTTTGCACTGACTCCCCACTTTGCGGATTTGCCAGTAACGCTTTCCATAAACTTGTCGTCCATGGTGTCTCGAATTTCCATAATCTCCCTTACGTCATAGGATGCAAGGATTCCACGGACAACACCCTCAAGCATTTCTTTAAGCTGACTCCGAAGGTCCTCCATGTCTACAACACGCTTTGCAGCTATAACAGCATCTTCCACTTGGAAGAATGATGTGACATCGACAGTAAATGGAACCTTCTCCTTGTCGTATGCTGGATAGCTATTCAGCTCAATAGGGAAGATAGTGGTGGGCAAGAGTAGTACGTTGGTACCCAAAATAGGTATCCAACTTGGGAACTCCCAATAAGAGTTTCCAGCCTCCTGTTGGCTCCCATAAGGAGTGGAGGACTTAGAACGGTTCACGATGTGAACCTCATTTGGTGGCACGACTCTTCGCAGAGCCATTGCCAGTGCTACGACTGCAATCGCAAAGACGATGAGTCCAATGTAGTACGGTAACATAGCGGTAGGAGTGAAAAAAATTAAAGGTAAATTATGAATCCAAATCCGAGTCCAAATACTCCAAATTCAATTGAAAGCAATTCCTCGAATCGGTGGATGAATGGGAAGCTCCAAAAGGTGAATCCTTTTCGAGGCTCCCGCCAGTGATTAAAATAGAAGAATCTCATAAGTTTTTTTCGTCAACGGTTACAGAAGAGAGATAGGAAATGATTTCCGTCTGCAGATCATCAAAGTCGCTTTTTCCGCCCATGGCTACTTTCCGTAGTAGCTCCATTTGCAGGACGTTATCGTTCATAATCGCTTGAATCATTGCAATGAGTAACGGCATATCCTTTCCAATGAGTTGACCTATCTGGTCACTGAACGCCTTCTGGTGTTCCTTGGGGATAATAATCCCACCATCATCTTTCTCTGCATCCTTCTTTATGAGGTCGATGAATGTACGGAATCCCTTGAGGCGTCCTGAGATTTCTTTCAGGTCGTCTGTGCCGATGAGTTCTTTAATGGCGCGTTCAGAGGGCATTTATAATGAGGGAAATAACTTCAAGTTTATCGTTTTCGTCCATATCCGATAGACAGACGGACATTATGAGTGCTGCGTTTGGCTCAGAGGAAACTTTGATACGACCACCTGCTATTTTTGTGGTGACCTTTGCCTCCTTTATTTTCTCACGCTTCTTAGCGAGTCCTTTTTTGGAAGCCTCAGCAACCCTTCCATCTCCTTCTTCCTTCCTTCTCTTGCAGTATTCAATGAAGCCGGGATAAGTATCTTCTGTGGCTTTACCCAATATGGCCCTAGCCAGTATGTAGGTTTTATTCTTTGAGGTTGGCTTTGCCCCACGTTGGATTTGCCCAACATAAGCCCCAACAGTCGTAATCCCTAAGTTACTGAATATATCACTGAGATAGTATGATGCGATTGTGGTGTTATTAGCACCAGCTACAAGCTTAGCGAGATCATTGACCTTGCAGGAAGCAAGATGCATCAGCTCTTTCTTCTTCCGATCTTTTTCCTGCTCGTAACGAGCCTCTTCGCGCTTTTCTGCTTTCTCCTCTTCGGAGATTTTGCCCATTATATCTGATAAAAACATGGTGAATGGTGGTAGGAGTTATAAAAATTTTAACTGAATACTTCTGCAACCTCGTCTGCAAGGTTGACCGCCGTCAGTTCATCAGCAGTCTTATTTGTCCACTCAGCAAGATCACGAGCGATCTTTTTGATTGAATCTACATCCTGAGTGCCAGACTCTATAAGTGATTTCACATATGCCTGAAGCATTATGCGATTGTCCTTCCGCTCCCACATGGTCTTCTCATCCTCTACTTTCTGCTCGAATGAGGGAGGAGGAGTGTCTGCAGCAGGTGGAGTACCCATAACAGGAGCGGTCTGCTGTTCGGGCTGCTCACCCGAAGTACGCATACCTGAGATTATCTCCACAGTGTAATAAGACCTTGATGGGTCATTTGGTGAAGACTCTTTGGTAACTGCTATGTCGTCTCCTGCTGCAACGCCATTGGGAAACTGTTCAGCAAAACGATCTGTCTTGAGCCACCAGTCAAGCTCTACTCCAGCATACAGAACCTTTACAACGTGCTGTACCCCATATTGGGATTGCACATCGCGGTTGACTGCTGCCACTTTAAAGGGGTACGGGACGCCCATTTGGGCGAATACATCAGCGAATTTCGCCATAAGATAAAGGGGGTAAAAGTTTAAAAAGCAAAATCAGGTACGGCTACTTTCTTTACCGTCACACCTAAACAAGTGCCGTGGTTATCACCACGTTCCATATAAAAGATGTCTCCGTATCGGTACAAACTCTTTCCAGCAGCAGTCTCCAAGGCCATTGTGTCTTCTACCCTGAACACACCACTGCATTTAGGATTTTCATGCTCAAGCAAAACATAATCTCCATATCGGAATGGCTTCCATTTAGCACGACCAACCAGATCACGAGAAAGAGCCATAATTTTGGCTCCTCCACGTGCCACTGCACAGATGTCCTTGTTGGATGCTCCAATGCAGGGAGAGCCATCAGTTTGTCCTACCTCTGGGTTATAGCTGGTAACGGTGATCGTAAACTCAGTTCCAACGGTGATTGCTCCTCCTATAAAATCAAATGACAATGGTTCCACATCCTTTAAATTCTCTGGAATATGTGGGCAGTAAGTGGTGGCACCGAGCCCGCACATGACCTGTCTCAATTCTTCTGCCGTATCATGTATCTCTTCAAGCTCTTTGTTCATAGATGTAACATGTCGATCACGCTCTATTTCTAGTCTTTTGTAGTGATCTTGCAACTGTTTTTCAATGATTTGCAGCCTGACTACAAATCTGCGAGGCGTTGAATCTTCGTGCCCGTAAACCTTTTGTGACCATGCAAGGACCAAGATAAAGGCAATGAAACAAAGGATGCCGACGTATATGCTATGAGACTTTTTCTTCATACTTTGGAGTGGGAAATAAGATCATGAAGGTCAAGAAACCTTTTCTGGATTAAGAGTCTCTGTGAGGAACGAGGGAAAGATGTCTTGCGGTAACTCATCAGTCTTACCAAATGGTAGAACTGTTCCTTTTGGGAAAAGGACGCGTGCATGGATGGGATTCTTATTAGGGGACATCTCGATAAACCCCTTGGCGATAAGTCGATTACAGTAATAGGAGGCTTCTCCTCGGGTGACTCCGAGGACTTCTGCAAGCTGCAACTGTGTGGGTGAGTAACGATGCTCATATTGAAAGGTTCTAATCATATAGAGGAAGTGGGTCTCTCTTTCAGTAAGTCTTTTCCCTGCGAGAAACTTTTTAACCATACCCATACATTATACACCCCCAGATAAATTCTTTCAACTATTTTACCCTTGACGGATGTTAAAAGGGATACTCTGACCACTCCTACCACCAGAGCGACGACAAGTCGTCTAAGAATCAGAGTACCCCTTGCCTGAGCCCATAGGGCGCAGGTTAGCTCCTATTCTACCACGAAGGCATCCCTCCCGCTATTTTCTCTGGTAAGTCCAAATTCTGCATTTCAAAATGTCCATACTTAAAGTCGCACTCCAACTTAAACGTAGATGGAGATTTATATTTGTGCTTACGCACATCGACATTCATGATATTCGCTTCCATGGCATCGTTCTTCTTTCTATTAAGGATGGCAGCGATGTCTGCAGAAGAGTACAGGTGGCCCGACCCCTTCATGGAGATAAAGCCATATGCACTCAACTCATCCTTAATACCAGCATTTGCTATCTGAGATAGGTCTATGACAGCTACATTCGTCTCCTGAGCGAGTTTCTGCACCTGAAGGGCATACCGTGTCATTTG
>CEPX01198220.1_pt1 | contig 16646 bp, 17 predicted proteins | sample 361361 | NCBI WGS metagenome assembly CEPX01 (sample SAMEA2619974, study PRJEB7988) | marine metagenome | biome: marine biome (ENVO:00000447); feature: mesopelagic zone (ENVO:00000213) & marine oxygen minimum zone (ENVO:01000065); material: "saline water (ENVO:00002010), including plankton... | reverse complement strand
AACCTCAGCGGCGGAGAAAATGTCATCGCACGTGGTGATCGAATTTTAGCCAGAGCATCAGCAGGCACAATGCCACCATCAGGAAAACTTCCAGATGCCACCATTGAGAAGATTGCTTGCTGGGTAAATGATGGCAAACCAAATAATTAAATCCACAAACTATACAACTATGATACGCATTACACTCTCAAGCTTATTGCTCACTATCTCATTTTTCTCGTTTTCACAACGAATGATGGACTCTAAAGGCTACGTAAAATTTTTCTCAGAAGCCCCATTAGAGGATATTGAAGCAATTAATGAAAAAGGTCTTGGTGTACTTGACCTTAGTAACGGCAATGTTGCTGTAGCTATGAACATGAAGGACTTTCACTTCGAAAAGTCTTTGATGGAAGAACATTTCAATGAAAACTACATTGAGTCAGACAAATATCCCAAAGGAACTTTCTCAGGCGCTATTAAAAACTTTGATGCTTCTGTTTATGAAAATCTATCGGATTCCCTTACTCAGACAGTTAGTGGCAAAATGACCCTTCATGGGGTAACCAAAAATGTTGAGTTGCCTATTACTTTCATCAAGGATGGAGACGTATTGGTTGTTAAATCTGAATTCCTCATCCGAATTGAAGAATATGATGTAGAGGTACCAACTCTTTTGATCAGAAACATCGCAGAGGAAGTCCTTGTCACAACCATTTTCCGACTTAAAAAATCCTAAGAACCTATGTTACGAGTTACCTTAATCATACTGTTTTGCTATGTGGGTCATCTATCAATGGCCCAAGACGACCTTTTGGCAGACTTGATGTCTGAACAAGAGCCAACAGAAAATCTTGCAACATCTACATTCAAAGGCACGCGAATTATCAACGGTCATAGTGTAGAGATTAGAAAGAAAGGAACGCTGGAATTCATCATCTCTCACCGATTTGGCACCCTCAACTCTGGGGGATATAACCTTTGGGGATTGGATCAGTCGAATATTCGATTGGCGTTGGAATATGCCCCTACTGATCGATTCATGTTTGGAGCAGGAAGAAGTTCATTTGAAAAAACCTATGATGGATTTATCAAATACAAATTCATGCGCCAGCAGACCGGAAAAAGAACTGTGCCTTTTAGCATGGTCTACTTCACTTCAGCGACGATCAAAACCCTGAAAAGGTTTGATGAATATGAAGCCAGTTTTTCCGATAAGATGGCCATCACTCATCAGGTATTGATTGCTAGAAAAGTAACTCCAGCATTATCTCTACAGTTGACTCCTTCCTATTCTTTCTATGAATTGATAGAAGCGAACGAAACATCCAATGAAGTAATAGCTCTTGGTTTAGGAGGTCGATTAAAAGTGACCAATCGGGTAACCATCAACATGGAGTACTGGCCACAATTACAAGACAAGGGTCCACAATACTACAATGCATTCGCTGTTGGAGTGGATATTGAGACTGGAGGACACGTGTTTCAGATACAGTTAACTAACGCCACAGCTATGCTAGAGAAAGGATTCATTGGAGAATCTACGAACGACTTTTTTAACGGAGACATTCACCTGGGTTTCAACATTTCCAGAGCCTTCCAGGTATCCAATCATTAAAATAACAGATGTTTAGGTAACTATCTGGAAAAAGCTTTGCCCGGCTTGTTGTGGGGCTGGGCTTAGCTTACCTATTAAATGAAAAAGGCTCGCCATCGGCGAGCCTTTTCTTATTCTTTAATCATCTCCGCAACTCTATCCAGCTTGCCACTACGTGAGCCTTTGATCAGCACTGTATAGTCTTTGAAATTTCGTTTTTCCAGGAAAGGACGAGCGGCTTCTACAGTTTCAAACCAGTAGACATTTTCCAGCAATTGCTCAGCTGCTATCATGTGACGACCAACCAATATCACCTGATCAAATCCAGCCTTTTTTATCCATCTACCAACATCCAGGTGTCGATCAACAGCATCTTGCAATTCCTTCATTTCACCAAGAATCACGGCTTTTTTTCCTGTCATGGATTCCAGATTATCCAAAGCAGCTTTCATGGAAGTTGGGTTGGCATTGTAGCAGTCATTAATGATCGTTACCGAATTCTTTTTGATGATCTGAGAACGCTGATTTTCAGGGATATATGATGCGATTGCCTCTAAAACCTGATCATCAGCGACACCAAACTCTCTACCTACAGCCACTGCTGCTGCGATGTTGCCATAATTGTATCGACCAACTAGATTGGTTTGCACTTCTTGATCCCCAAGCTTGATAATTAGGTAAGGATTTGCGTCAATGAGTTTTAGGTCTTCCGCCGGGAACAAAACCGGATCCGTAAATCTCTTGGCCATATTCTCCAATCGGAAGTCATCTACATTGATAAAAGCTTTCCCATTTTTTTGTCTCAAGTGATCAAAAAGTTCACTTTTCCCTCTTAGTACACCTTCAATTCCTCCAAATAACTCCGTATGCGCTTCTCCAATGTTGGTAATCAATCCATGTGTCGGGTTTGCATAACCGCATAACTCAGCGATCTCTCCTACATGATTGGCTCCCATCTCGATAATCGCCACCTCAACTTGCGGATGAATGTGTAAAAGAGTCAATGGCACCCCCAGGTGATTGTTTAGATTACCCTTTGTCGCGTGGGTAATGTATTTGGTAGCTAGCACTCGGTTTATTAATTCCTTGGTAGTGGTTTTCCCGTTTGAGCCAGTAAGACCTAGAACAGGTCTCTTGAAGCGACTTCTATGAAAGGCAGCTAATTCCTGCAATGATTTTTGTGCGTCATCAGCCAGGATTATTCGCTCATCTGTGACATATTCTTCTTCATCCACTACAGCATAAGCAGCTCCCAATTCCAGAGCTTTGGTAGCGTACTTATTGGCATTGAAGTTTGGACCTTTCAGTGCAAAATACAGGTTCCCTTTTGTAATCGTTCGTGTATCTATGGACACACCGTCACTCAATAAAAACCGAGAATATAGAAATTCGATGAAGCTTGTCATAGATTAGCAAATATATCTCTCAACATTCGTAATGAGCCAACATCCATCCAGTTTGATCATCATTCACTTCTTAACCGATGCTCATGCATTCAATTTTAATGATTCATTGGTTAATCAAATGAAGGAAGTGATTGGATCAGAAACGAACATTTTCGAAATGGACAACTTTTCTGATGCAGTAACTCTGAGTTACGCCTCAGATCTAGTCAAATCTGAGAAATTGACAATTTTACTTACCGGAGAAGAGTCAGCAACTCTTGGAAAAGCTTCAACCATTCTGAATCAAACCATAAGACATCAAAATCTGAAATTATTGGCGCTAAATGATCTTCAAGCTGCGAAGCCTTTTATGATAAGAATGAAAGGAAAAATTGTTGATTTGAATGAACTAGCAGAAAGCTTAGAATAACCCAAGTGAACTCGCTAGAAAGCCAAGACCAACGAGTGCCGTTGCAACGAGAACCACCATTGTTGGAATGAAGACAACCTGAATATTCTCCATGATTTTTAATCGTCGTGACCCTTCCTCATTCAAATGAATAAGCTCCGCTAATAATTCTTCGTGTTGTCTCACTTTTTCTTCTATTTTCATCGTTTCTCATTATAGAATACCTTTAAAGGTACCTGAAAAACATGATTTTATGAAAATTAATTCTTTGCTCAAATGAAGCCTCAATATCGGCTTTGACATGAGATCAACAAATAAAGAATCCAAAATTCTAAGGTTTTTTACCTCAACTCAAAGTCATCCGCGTCTGCCTGAAATGGGAATCGCTTTCTGAATGCCAATAGATCCTCTTTTGTCAGATTAGCGTAGAGTATTTCTTCTTTTTCAGAAAAAGCTAACTGCTCCCCTTTGTAGTTATATACGGCAGAGTGCCCCACATAATGAGCTCCTACTCCATCGTCTCCTACTCGATTCACACCTATACAATAAGAAGTGTTTTCAATAGCTCGGGCTGTCAACAATGCATCCCATGCATTCACTCTTGGCTCCGGCCAGTTGGCTACATAGATTAAAGCATCGTATTCGTAAAGATTCTCCTCTGAACTTTTGGATCGAGCCCAAACAGGAAACCGAAGATCATAACATATCAGAGGCATGATTTTCCATCCTTTCACCTCAATAGTCACGCGGTTGTTTCCTGCGGTGTAATCCTGATCTTCACCAGCCAATCCAAACCGATGCTTCTTATCATAGTGTTGGAAACTACCGTCTGGGTAAACTGCATACAGTCTATTGTAGGTGTACTCTCCTTCTTTGATAATGGCACTTCCAATGACTACCGCTTTAGTTTGTGCAGCTTGTTGCTGCATCCACTTGAAAGTCCTGGTTTTATGAACTTTGGCTAACTTTTGAGCATTCATGGAAAAGCCAGTGGTGAACATCTCAGGTAGAACAATGATGTCAACTGGATGCTTAATCGTCCAGATTTTTTCCTCGAACATGGCCAGATTAGCCTCCACATTTTCCCAATGCAGGTCTGACTGAATCAGCGCTATCTTCAGCTCATTAATCACTTTTTAGGCGCCTTCACTCGATAGTCAGCGTCCACTTTCCCTTTGCTAATATTGGTCAGCTTACCCTTGAGCATTCTTTTCTTGAATGGAGTCAAGTAATCTGTGAAAAGAATTCCATCAATATGATCGTATTCGTGCTGAATTACACGTGCGTGAATGTCATCATATTCTTCAATGTGCTCATTCCAGTCCTCATCAAAGTATTTGATTTTCACAATTTCTGGACGCTCCACATCAGCTCTGATACCTGGAATACTCAAACATCCTTCCTCAAAAGCCCAATCGTCACCATCCTCTTCAATAATTTCAGGATTGATGAATGCTTTTTTCATACCTTGTTCGCCCTCTTCCATCATCGGGTTATCATCCACTACAAAAAGTCGAATGGACTTGCCAATCTGCGGAGCGGCCAAACCAACTCCAGAAGCAGCATACATGGTATCAAACATATCCTGAACTAGCTCTTTCACATCTTCGCCATGCGGTATATCACTCGCCTTCTTCTTCAAAACCGGGTCTCCAAAGAGCACTATTGGATAAATCATATTCGTGTTTCTAAATAAGATTGTAAAATGATGGCCGCGCTGATTTTGTCAACATTGCCTTTATTTTGACGGTCCTTTTTTTTCATTCCTCCAGCGATCATTGCATCCATCGCCATTTTGGAGGTAAACCGTTCGTCATGCAAAAATAGTTTCTTGTCGGGAAATAGTTTTCGAAATCTATTAACAGCTGCTTCTACAAGAGGAGTGGCATTTGTGGGAGTACCATCGGTATTTTTAGGCATACCAATCACCACTTCCGAAACATCTTCTTTTGAAAAATAGTCTTTGAGAAAATCAAAAAGATCGTGCGACCGAACGGTGTCCAATGGTGATGCAATCATCCCTAATGGATCTGTCACAGCAAGACCAGTTCGCTTTGCTCCATAATCAATAGCCAAAATGCGAGCCATTAATTCAGTTTAGAAAGTTTGTTGATTTTTTCCTTGACCACTGCTTCCAAAGCAATTGCTTTCGGGAAAAATATTTTGTTTTCGATCTCAGCGTGATACCACATCTCGCGATCAAAGGCTTTGATTTCCTTAGCAATAACTTGTCTGTGAAGGTCGGTAATCTGTGACTCTTCAATCAATGCTCTGATTCCCGCAAGCTCATCCTCTTCTTTGTGTTCTTTATGGATGGTCTTCAGGGACAGATCACCATATTCCAATTGGAAAAACTGCGGATTCACATATTTACCCTTTTGAAAGTCAATCAATGTACTGATGTAGGAAAAAATAGTATCCTCCTCTTCATAAATATGATTGATAAATTCCTCAATGAACTCAGGGAATATCAATTGAAGATCGTCATGTGTCGGGTATTGATTGACCAATCTGGCAATGTATGGCAAGCGGTGCTTGATAAATGAGTGATGGGTGTGCTTTAAATATTCGATAACAATCTCTAACGGATATTTCTTTAGTTCCTGAAAAGAGAACCGATGTGAGCGATCGAACAAATAAAAGGCATTTAATACCTGACTTCTGGTTAATCCCCTTTCTTCACAGATTTCTTTCAACTTTCGGTCAGGATGCAAGTAAAACTCCACACCGAGATAACTCAGTGCTCGAGCGTAGATGTAGTTCTCATCTACTAGAGATCGTATCGTCAAATCAAATACTCGCATTAACTTCAAAGATACCAATATGATTTAAAAAGGCCAGCTTGATTCGAGTTAGAAACGATTTTAGTTCAACATCCGTTAACAAATGATTACAAAGGGACTAAATTTAAGATTCTAAACGTTGAAAAAGTGAGTGAGACTAACAATTCCAAGAGTGCAATCAGGTTACCATTATTCATCGGAGCAGCAATTGCGCTTGGCATTTTCATTGGTGCCAGCATGGCTGATGGTAGTGCAAACAATACTGAAGGACTCTATCAAAGCATCTACAAATTCCGACAAGTAATCTCTCACATTCAAAACGATTACGTAGATGATGTGAATACGGATGAGCTAGTGGAAACAGCTATTGAAGAAATGCTAACCAAATTGGATCCTCACTCCGTTTACATTCCGGCAGAAGATTTGAAAATCTCACAGTCCCAATTAGATGGCAATTTTGAGGGGATAGGAATTGAATTCAACATCTTTAAGGATACTATTCATGTCGTATCGCCATTAAGCGGAGGCCCTTCCGAAAAACTTGGTATCATGCCTGGTGATCAGATCATCACAGTAGATGGTGAAACCTTAGCAGGAATTGGTATCACTAATCAGGATGTTGTAAAAGCTCTTCGAGGGGAAAAAGGCTCTGAGGTCACCATCGAAATCAAAAGAAAAAACAACAAAGAATTACTTTCCTACACGATCGAGCGTGATGTAATTCCACAGTACTCGGTAGATGTATCTTACATGGTAGATGATGAAATTGGCTATATCAAAGTCAGCCGATTTGCTGCCACTACCTACATGGAATTCAAAGATGCTTTGACAAAACTGAACAAAGCAGGAATGAAAAAACTTATTCTTGACCTATCCGGAAATCCGGGTGGTTACATGGACCCTGCGGTAAAAATGGTAGACGAACTGCTCGCTGGTGAGCAAATGATCGTATATACCAAAGGAAAGGATGTCCGTCACAACTCTCAGTATTATTCTGATCGAAAGGGTGATTTTGAGCAAGGACCAGTAATTGTGCTTTTGGACGAAGGTTCAGCATCCGCTTCTGAAATTGTCTCTGGAGCACTACAAGATCATGACAGAGCATTAATTGTAGGAAGAAGATCTTTTGGAAAAGGCTTGGTTCAGATGCCTATTCAATTGAATGATGGCTCCGCTATGCGCTTAACTATTTCCAGATACTATACACCAAGTGGAAGATGCATTCAAAAGCCATACGACGGGTCCTTGGAAGACTATCACATGGAATATTATGAACGTTTTGCAAGTGGTGAAATGTATTCGGCAGATAGCATCAAATTCAATGATAGCCTGATCTTCAAAACAGACAAAGGACGAGAAGTATTTGGCGGTGGAGGTATCATGCCTGATTATTTTGTGGCGCTTGATACCGCAGAAAATTCCAGCTACATGACCCGTTTGTTCAATACCAACTCCGTGGCTGAATACAGTCTGGTATATGCTGACGATCACCGTTCGGAATTAGAAAAAATGTCTTTACAACAGTTTATCAATAACTTCAAAGTATCAGATAAGATGCTGGATGAATTGGCCCAGATTGGTATCCAAAACAAAGTCAAACTGAATGCTAAGGAACTAGCGAAAAGTAAAGATTTAATGAGAATTTATTTAAAGGCATTTATAGCCAGAAACATATGGAGCAATGATGGCTTCTACCCAATATTCAATGAGCAAAACGAGATTTTCCAAAAAGCTTTGACATTGATGGATGAAGCCAATAGATTGGCAGAAAAGAATTAACCCCAAACAACAACATGACCTATTATCATCGACTTGGAGAAATCCCTCCCAAGCGACATACTCAATTTAGGCAACCAGATGGCCGTCTGTATGCGGAAGAATTGGTGTCGTCTAAGGGTTTCTCAGGCATTTATTCAAACCTGTATCATATCACCCCTCCTACCCGAATCAAAGGAATCAATGATCCGGTTCCATTCGGCTCCAAAATCGCTGAGGGATATGGATTGAAGCAAACGCACTTGAATACCAATGGTGTAGGAGTAACAGGAGAAGACTATCTCAGTGCACGCAAAGTGCTGCTTAAGAACAAGGATGTCAGCATGGCTTTGTGCAATCCATCGAGCAGAAAGATGGATTATTATTACAAAAATGCCGAAGCTGATGAAGTGGTATTCATCCATGATGGTAGCGGTTATTTGATCTCTCAATTCGGAAAACTGAAAGTTCGATCAGGAGACTATGTGGTGATCCCAAGAACGACTATTTACAAGTTTGAATGGGATGAGGATCCGTTGAGGTTACTAATTATTGAGTCTGTGGCTCCTGTAGAAACAGTCAAGAGATACCGAAACGAATTAGGCCAACTACTAGAGCATTCTCCATATTGTGAGCGTGATATCCGACCACCATCTGAATTGATCACCGAATCTGAAAGAGGTCATTACTTGATGCAAATCAAAAAAGGTGATATGCTTCATCAGTATGAATATGATCAGTCACCATTTGATGTAGTGGGTTGGGATGGTTACTTGTATCCTTATGCGCTATCCATTCATGACTTTGAGCCCATAACTGGGCGAATCCATCAGCCACCACCAGTCCATCAGACGTTCCAGGCGTATGGCTATGTGATCTGTTCGTTTGTACCAAGGCTATTCGACTACCATCCTCAAGCAATTCCTGCACCATACAATCACTCGAATATTGACAGTGATGAAGTGCTTTACTATGTAGAAGGCAACTTCATGAGCAGAAAAGGTATAGATCGAGGATCATTTACACTACATCCAGGAGGATTACCTCATGGACCTCACCCAGGTACTGTGGAGAAAAGTATCGGCGCGAAAGAGACTGAAGAAATAGCGGTAATGCTGGATACTTTCGGACCAATCTATGTGACAGAAGAAGGTCTAAACTATGTGGATGAAAAGTATCCAATGAGCTGGACGGAATAACAACAACGTTTTAAGAAACACATGCAAATCCCTACAAGAGCACTCTGGTAGGGATTTTTTTATTCCCATACCTATCGAAATCTCTCCAAATTTCACGAATCAGGACATACTCACTCTTACCTCCAGCAGTTTTCGCCGTATGCTTGCATGAAGATCAAACGACAACTCATGAAGTATTTTTACATTCTCCTATTGTTGATTTCAACCTACTCCGTCCATGCTCAAAAAGAATTTCAAGGAGTATTCATTGGGCTAGATATCAACTATCATTATTTATTTGGGGGAGCCCAGGTAAATGGCCGAGAAACCATTGGCGATGGAAACAGAAGCGCATTTGGACTAATGGGTGGTTACAGATGGCATTTTGCCAATGACCTAGTCTTTGGAATGGAAGTACAGCTCAACAAACCATTCGGAACTTTTAAAAATACTTCGAATCCTGCCCAGGCCATTGTTAACTATTTCATCAAACCACAGTCTGCTTTACAGTTTCAATTTGGCAAAGCCGTGGGAGATGAGAACAACCATCTAATCCTGGGATATTTCGCCTTCAACCAAACCAGATTTGATATTGACATTACCATGCCTGATGGAAGTAAGTTTCAACAAACAGACTTTGAAAACTTTGGCCGAGTTGGCATCGGATATGAAGGACGATTTTGTAGTCATTGGTCCACACGATTCCAAATTGGAACGAGCATGGATGCACTACCAGATACGCATAATGGCATCGATACCAAACTCAATTTGCTTTACGGATTTTAGATCAAAAACATAAACCATAATTAATCATGAATCAAAAACTCAGAAACTACGTGCTTCTGATAGCTATGCTATTGGGAGTTCAAACGATGACTTATGCTCAATTTCACACACTCAAAATACCTCAGGCAAGCAATTTTGTGACGGAAACACAAACTCTTGGAGTCACTGATATTACCATTACCTACCATAGTCCAGCTGCACGTGGCCGTGATGTCTGGAACAACCCTAACATCATTCCTCAAAATGGTGAACCAATAGCCTGGAGAGCTGGTGCCAACATGAACACCACGATTAGCTTCAGCACTGATGTGATGATAGAAGGGCAACCACTCTCAGCAGGGACTTATGGGTTTCATATAATCCCAAGAGAGGATAATTATGAGTTGCTATTTGCACATGCTTCAGAGCAATGGGGCAGCTACTATTTGGATGTAGAAAATGACGTCACTTCAAAAGTAGAAGTATCCTCGGAAGAAGCTCCTTACTCAGAAAAGCTGGATTATGAGTTTATGAACTGGCAAGAAAATGAAGTAACCATAGGATTGGAATGGACAGATAAACGGATCCCTTTCAAAGTATCAGTTGACCTGAATGAAACGGTGATCACTAGTTTTAGAAATGAACTTCGCGGGCTCAACACCTATCGATGGGAAGCATGGAATGATGCTGCCAGATGGTGTTTAAACCATGACACGAATTTGGAAGAAGCTTTGGAATGGGCTAACCGATCAATTAATGGAGGATATAATGGGTTTGCGGCCAATAAAAATGCCAGTAACCTCCAGACTAAAGCAGAAATCTTAGCCAAACTAGATCGCAAAACCGAATTGAAGCAAACAATACAAGAAGCGATCAGCATGGATATGGATCCAGGACAAACCAACTACTTCAGTATCTTCCTATTGAAAACTGGTAATTATGAAGATGCAATTACTCTTCTCAACAGAACACTTAAGAACCATCCTGACACCTGGTTTCTGGAGCTAAATAAAGGAATTGGTTATTACTTTCTAGATAAAAAATCAACCGCCCTAAAGCTGCTAAAGCAACTAAAGCCAAAAGCACCTGAATACTTTGCTGAGCGCCTTGGTCAAATAGAAAATGAAATTCAAAACGGCACTTACAAACTTCCTGGAACTTAAAGATTAAGCCGTTTTTAGCTGGGATGATTCCATATATTCCGTTGGAGTCATTCCGGTTTCCTTCTTAAAAGCGGTGTAAAACGAACTGGTTGTTTTAAAACCAGATTGCTCCGCTAAATATTCAATGGTAAAATTGCTTTGCTCAGGATCTGAGATCAATTCTTTAAAAGCAATCACTCTAAAATGACTCAAGGCTTCCGGGAATGATTTATTGTAAAGTTCACGCACAGCCTTTGTCACCTGATAAGCAGGCACCTGGATTTGCTCCGACAATGAATTAACAGAAATTCCAGTTTGCAGAAACACCCGATCGAGTTCAAAACTTCGCCTAACTTCTGCAAGCACTTCATTAGAAACGGCAACTTTTTTGGTTTTCACTCCAAAAACTGGCGGATTCTGCAGCACTTTCATAAATAGATAAAAGATAAAAGCAGAAGCAACCAATGAACCGTAAGCGTAAAAGACAATAGTTCCTGCCAGATGCTGTAATACAAAAGCAGACCAGGCACCCCATCCTACAACGAGCGTTGTAGATATCCATCTTTTCTCCACTGAAGTATCATACTGAAATCTCAAGTGTCTGTACAATACGACACCTAAATATACCGACAGCAATAAAGTAGCCGATTCATATAAAGTTGTTTCCAAAGGATCAGGAGTGATCACAAAACAAGTAATTGCGCCAACCACAGGTATTAGAAAATGCAAGAGTATTGATGAGCTAATCTTCTTATCTCTGTGATGAGATTTGGAGACATAAGTAAGAAACAATGGACCAATGCTTGCCAAGGCAAAAAAGCCGATTGCCAAACCAATTGGCGATATTTCATAAAAAATGAAGAAAATAATGGATTTAGCTATACGTAGACCAATCGCTAAAACAGCCAACCCCAGCCAAACTACCGCTGAATTTTTCTTACTAACCTGTACTATCAAGAAATAGGCTAAAAAGAATGACATGGCCACAGCTATTCCCGCAAATACTCCTAATACTCCTATTTCTACCATCTTTTAAAATACGGTGGTCAAGCTTTGAAGTTGAAAAAATATTTTCGATTTTAAAATATCGTAAGTTGCTAATCGTCTAAGCTGCAATGAAGCAATCTGAAATCAATTGGTAGGTTTCACAGTTTCAAAAAAGAAAGTATCAATTCTAACCAATGGCAATCCTAAAAAATCGCTTTTTAAAAGTACTGGCAATTATTGCCTCGGTAATCATCGTATTTGTAGTAGCAGTTATGGCATTTATCAAATTCGCCCCACAGTTTGGCGCTAAGCCGAGTGGTGAGCACCTTCAAAAAATAGCTCAGTCATCTCATTATGAGAAAGACCAGTTCGTCAACCTGATTGAGACCAAAATGGACATGAGTTTTTCCAATTCCTGGGGAATGCTCAAAGAATCTCTTAGCTCTAAAAACACTTCTCCAAAAGAGGAACTTGACACCTTCTTTGGCACAGAGAAACCAGCGGCTAATGATTCTAACATTGTGGTCACCTGGTACGGGCACTCCGCTTTACTATTAGAGATAGAAGGTAAAAAGATCTTCCTTGACCCTATGCTTGGGCCCTATGCATCTCCCGTTCCTATTTTTGGAAAACGCTTCAAAAATGCCCCTACTTTCGATTTCGATAATATCCCTCAACTCGATGCAGTGATTTATTCCCATGATCACTATGATCACCTGGATTACTATACCATCAAAAGAATTAAGGACAAGGTTGGTCACTTTTATACTCCTTTGGGACTCGGCTCACATTTAAAAGCATGGGGAGTCCCAGAAGAAAAAATCACTGAACTCGATTGGTGGGACGAAGCAAGATTTGGTCAATTCACATTTACAGCAACTCCGGCGAGACACTTCTCTGGACGTGGAACAGATGACAGGAACAAAACCCTCTGGGCATCCTGGGTGATACAAGGAGAATACAATAAAATCTACTTCAGTGGAGATGGTGGCTACGGTCCACATTTCAAGGAAATCGGTGAGCGAATGGGACCTTTTGACTTTGCGATGATGGAGTGTGGCCAATACAATGAGCGATGGGAACCCATCCACATGATGCCAGAACAAACAGTCCAAGCTTCTCTTGATGTAAAAACCAAATCGATGATGCCAATTCACTGGGGAGGATTCTCCTTAGCACCACATGAATGGTTTGAACCTGCTGAACGAGTTGCTAAAGCTGCATCCGAGGTAAATCTGGAACTGGTTACACCTAAAATCGGCAAAGCCTTCAGCTTATCTGAAGACTTGCCGCATGGACAATGGTGGGAAGGATATATGCCTGACTAATCTTCCATCTGCATGGCTAGCAAGTATGCTTGCTCGTAGTGTTTGACCAGGTTACTCCAGTCAAAAAGTGTCGATGAAGACTCTGTACGGTTTCTTAGATCTATGCGATCGCGTCTGTTGAGACGGACATAGTTGTACATCTTGTTCGCCAATTGGCCGGCAGCTTCATCAAAGGATTTTTGATTTCTTTTGACGAGGTAAATACCTCTTCGATCATGATCAGGCACATTTTCCTGCACATAGTCTCCAAACCCTGCAAGGTCACTGGTGATAGTCGGAACACCTGATGCTATACATTCCAACGGAGTATAGCCCCATGGTTCATAGTAACTAGGGAATACCCCTAAATGGCAACCCCGCACAAACTGACCATATTCCATAGCAAACAATGGGTTGGTATAATTGATGAAATCAGGGTGATAAACCACCTTCACACGATCGTGCTTGTTGTTTACCAGATTACTGGTACGTAAGAAATTAAGGATTTCATCTCCTGAATCATCATGAAGATTATGAGTGATTATCGCTGGAAGTTTGTCATTCTTCCAACTCTGAAGCGTTCTACGGAAACGCAATTTCCAATAGTCATCTACAAACTTGTTCAGTTCTGGCAGCTTGGTGTCTTTATGGCTTACCGCTTCAAATAGTAATCGTTCTCCTACCTGTTTTTGAATGGCATCAATGGTATGTCTGAATTCCTCAAGTAATGCGCGACTTTGCAAGATCTCAGGATTGATACTGTAGTAGGGACGTTTTGTAATGAAAAACATTACCACAGTAATATCAGAACGTTCGGTTTGCAGCCTGTGATTCAATCTTGCTAATGCCTCCAGAGTAAGATCGTATCCTTTATTTAAAAACTCGTATCTACCAGAAGTAAAGAAGTACATGGTCTTATCCAAATCGAACGTGTAGCTCGAAAAGAAGTGCGACATGGTAAATGAGTGGATCTTGTTCTTATTCTCTAGATGTAGATTTTGAAATTCGTGTAAAGCCTCAAATCGCTGGTTGTTGATCCCATTTGGAAGAATAATATCCGGATTTCTTCCAAGAAGTTGGCGACATTCTGCAGCGGTCACCTCACTTACTGTACTAAATATATGTGCTCCATGGGCTGCAGCACGCTCAATCATCACATTAGACTCAATATTGAAGTGTTGTGCCTCCTTCTGCCAATCCATAAATGGTAAATGATCATAAAACTGCGGATCATTCATCGCCAGATATCGACCAAGCAATGTGGCATGTGTAGTGAAAATGGTTTTCACCTTTACTTTATCTCTTCTCAGTGCAGGGAGTCCGGTTGCCGCCATCCATTCATGGAAATGCGCTAAAATCTCTCTTTGTCCATCATTGACTATTGCCAATTCAGTTAAAAAGATTTTGACCATCTCACCAAATGCCAATACATCATTGAGCAAAAAGTCGTCACTAGGCGTAGAAATACCATGATGCTCCCACAAGAGGTATTTGATATCGCCTAGTCGATGCATCACACTTCCTAAGTCAAACAAAACTGCCTTTGGCCTACCAGAGACCAACCAAACTCCATAATGAACGACGTAACCTGCATCGCGCATTTTTTGAACAACTTTCCCATAAGGATCAGATGATGACACATCAATGGGTTCAAATTCTGCCGCCACATTTCCTGGCATATATGGTCCCAACAAGCAGTAGTGACTGCCCCACTTTGGAACCACGGTTGGCACTTTAGATCTGATAACGGTGTAAATTCCACCAACCTGATTAAGTACTTCCCAGGCTACTTCTACTAGTAGGGCGTTTGATGTCTGATTTTTAGTGAGTCTTTTGGATGTTGTTCGTGGCATTGAGATCAAATTTGGCAATACAATAAAGAAAAGCAATAATTCGGTTTTTTCTACCCAGTAAAACAACTATTTAACCTTATCAGGTAACTTTTTGCTATTGGGAGAGTACTTTTTTGACAGTAAATGCAACGAAGAGACTATCAAGTGCATCTAATAGGTGTAATGAAAAAGAGCAAGATCATATCGCTTTTACTTATCATGAGCATGTTTGCCTTCCTTATGGAAACCGAAAAAGAGGTTAGAAATAAGTACAGCTCATTTAAAGAGATGCTAACCGAAAAAATTTCCTCTGATTCTACTCATTCTGAGAAGCCATCACTACTATGGAAAGAGCTCATTGCCGATGCAAGTTCCAACTAATCCCAGGAAATAATCAACCATGCTCATTACTCCTTTGAAAAACTTTGGGGTATCTGATACAATAATCTTAATGAAATAACCTTATTTTAGCACTGACGAGGAATAATTATAATTAAGCTTATTGAAAAAACTTATGGAAGAAAACAGTGCTTATTTAGCTTTTCTGGACATATGGCACCAAGCCATGTGGTACCTATTTCTCGGTGCTGCCGCCCTTACAGTAATATTGGTCGTTTCTTACTGGATTCGATACGCCTCTGCAGGTACTCTTAAAGCCAAGTTTGACTTGGCTAGCGAAAAAGAGACAAAGACCTACATGAATGCGAATTATGTAATCGCTGCTGGCATCGTGTTTATTGTTAATACTAGCTATCCGGATGTGATCTCTCTAAGTCCTATGTGGATTTTTATTAGAGTGTTTATCGGGCTTTGTTTTGGTACATTGCACGGTTACATCGCATACCTAATATTCAAGTATTACTATCCAGGTCCATTAAACAAAAAGTTAAAGAAACTTAGATACACTCCACGTATCAACCCATCCAATGGCAATACCATGAAGCTTCTTAGTGAAGACGAAGAGGATGCTTATCTAGACGAAGGAATGCAGGCTGAAGAAGATGCATTCTCAGTAGACTATGATGTATGGATAGATGAAGCGACTGGAGAAACTAAAATTGAAAAGTACAAAGGTCACTTAGCCGCATTGGAATGTGATCGATGTGGATTCCAAACGCTGAAATTGCAAAAAGAAGAAATTCTGAAGCAACCAACAGATACGGAAGATGGTGAGATCATGAAAGAATACAAATGTTCTTACTGTGGTCGTATCAAGAGAAAGACTCAGAATTTGGCGACTAATGTGGACAGAGAAAGAGACATGTCTACAGGCAAACTGATGTCGGATCCACTTCACAATGACAACCGTTTGGACATGATCAAAATAGAGATCCATGGAACGGATGGTGAAACCAAAATATTTGAATTCCAGAACTTACATCAGGCGAAACACTTCCTGGAAGAGTTCGATTTTGATAAGCTGCATGAGCAGTCTTAACTAAAACTGGAGTTTATAAAAGTTTGAAAGCCACTCTCTTTTTTGGGAGTGGCTTTATTATTTTCTACGGGCTATATTGGCTATGTAAA
>CEPX01063262.1_pt1 | contig 16646 bp, 27 predicted proteins | sample 361361 | NCBI WGS metagenome assembly CEPX01 (sample SAMEA2619974, study PRJEB7988) | marine metagenome | biome: marine biome (ENVO:00000447); feature: mesopelagic zone (ENVO:00000213) & marine oxygen minimum zone (ENVO:01000065); material: "saline water (ENVO:00002010), including plankton... | reverse complement strand
TGGTGTATTGAAAATAGGCATAGAGTATTAGCACCTAATAGTTTAAGTATGAAAATGAAAACTCATGGAATTGTAGGTGGTAAAAAGTATTTTGATTGGCTTTATGATGGAAAAGGAGGACAAGCAAGGGTTTGGGAAGATGTAAAATGGAAAGACTAGACGCACTAGACGAACTAGACAGCAGTTCCCACTCATTTCACCATAGGGGTTATTAGTAGGATATGCCGTCTAGTCTGTCTAGTCTGTCTAGTAAAATAATATAAAAACAATGGAACATAAATTATTTACAATGGAAGAATTGAAAAGAATCAAATATCAGAAAATGAAAGAAGGAATGAGTGAGGTAGAAGCAACCGCACACGTGGCTTATCTGATCGAATATACAAAAAACACACGAAAGGCAATAAAAAAAGAAAAAGAACAGCCACGAACGTCTAAAAGCGTTTCTAACGCCTTTAAAGAGGATTTTGAGAGGTTAAAAGAAGAAAAATGAATAAAACATATCAATTAACAGAACATGGATTTATATTAGTCATGGGAACAGCTTTAGATTTCCAAGAACCTAAGATAACAGTCATAGGATTAGATGATGGTTCATTTAAAGAATTTAAAATGAGTGAGGTAGAAAATGTTTAATAGTTAAACAAAAATGCAGGGCTTGTGGTTGGTCCGAAAGAATAAATGTATTGGAAGGTGTTTGACAAGTTGTTCTGAAAATAGTTTCACACCTATTTACTCATACACTCTTTTTTACCCTTCCAATACTAATACCACATTTCAAGACGGAGGGAAAAAATGAATAAATTTACAGATTGGTTAGAAAATGTTTATGATAAAATTCACAAGGGAGGTATAAACAAGATGGTAACAATAGAAGATTCAGCAAAGGCATATGAGCCACAGCTAACATTGAATATAGCAGACTTAGACGAAGTACCAATAAACTTAGAATTAACTGAAGCAAATAAAGTAGATAGTGAAGGAAAGGCATACACTTACAAGTTTTTTGTATTAAATGGAAAAGAATATCGTGTTCCTAATTCTGTTTTAGAAGAAATTAAAACAATTTTAGAATTGAAACCAACAGTTACAAAAGTTAATGTAACTAAAGCTGGTTCAGGATTAGCAACAAAATATAGTGTTAAGGCACTAAATTAATAAATTATATTCATGGATAGGTTTCATCACCTTTTTCCTATCCATGATTCATACTCATGGAAGAAGAATTAAAAATAAAACTAAGAGAAAAAAAGCAAGAGTTAGAACTCTCTAAACAATATCCATTTGTTTATAGTATTATAAAACGAGAAATAGCAGTATTAAATGGAATTATCCGACGGAGAGAACTTAAAAATGAATAATGCTCTTTTGCAAAAAAGATACCATAATGGAGGGAATGATACCTTTTTTATTAGCAGCCATACTGTTAATTTTATTCCCTCCATTATTCATAGTAGTAGTTTAGATCTTATTACTCTCACATCTCTTTTATCTAAACTACTACACTAATAACAATGGAAGAAGAATATATTAAAAAAACAAATGTTCCAACTTATGAGGAATATTTAAAATTTTCACCTTTTGAAAGATTAAGATTCAAATATGGATTATTTATTATGATAGGAGTTTGGATTTGTATTATTACATTATTTTTTTACACTTATCTTCATGTTGATGAACTTTCAGACCATCCATTAACTTATTGTGCAGAAAAATTTGGTTTAAATTGTTTCTGTCAAAACTTTGAAGAAAGAAAAAATTATAATTTTAATTCAACATCAGTTTATATCACATCAATGTTAAGAGGTTAATATGAAAACAAGAATTGAAAAATTAGAAGAAAAACTTGAATTTCATTATGAAAAATTAAAATATTCTCCAATGGAAGATAAAGAAAAATATTCAACAAAATTAAAAAAATATGCTCAAAAGTATGAAAAATTAACTGGAAAAAGATATAATTTTAATGAAAGAAAATGATGTGTAAATTATGTGAAAAGATATTTAAAAGACCTAGAGGTAGTAAATCTAAATTATGCGATCCTTGTTGGTATAAAAGTAGATGTGGTTATTATGGAAAATTTAAAGAATTCAAAAAATTAAAAAATGAGATTTAGTGAAGTAGTAGATAGTGTTGAAAGTGCAAAAGAATTTATGAAAGTGAATAATATAATTCCAAATGAAATTATAATAGTCTGGGATGAAGATATTGAATTAGATATAATTGAAGATGATTCAAAAGAATTAAATCATATTCCTTATGATTAAATGGTTGAATTAAAATTAAATATTATTAATCCAATAATTTATGGTTTCAATCCTTTTCAAGTAATTTTTATATTATTTGGAGTATTATTAATATCTTCAATATTTATTCCAAAAGAATATTTTGAAATTAGTAGAGAATATATAGGAACAATCGGACTTTCGATTTTTTTTATATTAGAATATATAAAATAAAAGAATTAAAATGTGTCGTAGAAGATAGAAAGAACGACACATTTATATAGTATTAAGTGTTAATAATAGTAAGAAAATGTCGCAAAAGATTAAAATATTAAACCTTTACGCAGGGATTGGAGGGAATAGAAAACTTTGGAGTGGAGATATAGAAGTAACCGCTGTTGAAAGCAATCCACAAATCGCAAAAATTTACCAAGACTTTTTCCCAGATGATGTTGTGATCGTTGAAGATGCCCACCAATTCTTATTAAACAATTTCCAAGAGTATGATTTTATTTGGAGTAGTCCTCCATGTCCAAGTCATAGTAAAGTTAGATTTGCAAATCAAGTTCAAAATAAACCAATATTTCCGGATATGGTTTTATGGCAAGAGATCATTTTTCTAAAACATTATTTTAAAGGTAAGTGGGTTGTAGAGAATGTCATTAGTTTTTACAATCCATTAATTAAACCAATGCAAGTTGGCAAACACTATTATTGGTGTAACTTTCCCTTAAATAATATTCATAATCCTAAAGGTAGAGGGATGGGAGCAGATGAAAACTTACAAGATTTATATAAATTGAAAGGTTTTGATTTAACCAATTTCAAGGGTATTGATAAAATGAAAACGATAAGAAATTGTGTCGAGCCAGAGGAAGCATTACACATTTTCAAAATGGCTTTCAAAGAACCACAAACAACATTATTAAAATGAAACAATTTGCAGATAGTAAAAAATTAGTGAAAGGATTAACGCCCGAAGAATTTAAGAAATTAATTTTTGTAATTCCACCAAAAGATAAAATTGCCAAGACTTGTTTTCTATTAGGCTATGGCTCGGGTTTAAGAATCTCGGAAGTTACAAATTTAAAAAAAGATGATGTTAAGGATAATTATATTTCAATCTGGGATTCGAAGGGTGGCAAAGATCGAACAGTTCCAAAACCAAAAGGCTGGAAAGAATATATGTTAAGTGAATTGCCAATTAAAAAAAGTGAAAGAACACTCCAGAGAAAATTTAAAGCCTATGCAAAAAAGGCTGGACTTCAAAAGCATTATGTTTTTCATTCTCTCCGTCATGGATTTGGAACTCGTATGGTAGAATCTGGAGTTCCATTAAATCAATTGCAATTATTGATGGGGCATTCGTCACTATCAGTTACAAATGTTTATACTAAGGCTCGACCACAGGATGCGTTGAAAAGTTATGAGGAGTTGTTTTGAAATGGCAATAAATTATGGAGAGTTTAAAATAATTGGAGAAAATTTAGTTTATGTTAAACATTGCAATTTTAATTTGGCTATTCTTTGGATTACAAAAGAACTATCAATTCCATTAACAGTATTTGAAGATATAAAAAAGAGAGGAGTTAAAAAATTAATTTTTGTTAATACAAATGCTGAAAGTGAACTCTCTGGATTGAGGTGGGAATTTGAAACGGAGTGGTTGGAAGAAAATAAACGAGAGAAGAAAATGTTTCAAGAAACACAATACTACTTTCCCATAGGTCACAAATTACCAAAAAAAGAGAAGAAAAGCGACACTCTAAAAAACAATCTACAAAGGGAAGAAACTAAACATGACGCATAATATACAAAACCCGACTTCTTCTTATAGGAGAAAACGAGATCGATTAAGTAGATTACAAAATATAATAACTGCATTTATGATTGGATTTGTAATTGTAAGAGCATTTTTATTTGATATGAGTTTAGCAGAATTATTTTTAATTATGGATTTATATTTAGTTCTTACTATTTACATTTATGTTTTAATAACTCATAATTTTAATGATAAAAAGGAGGATGAAATAGTAGCAGTATGGTAAAAGACACTTTTAGTTATAAAGGATGGTTAGTTTCAGATTATTTCTATAGGAGATTTCTAGCATTAACTGGTTATTATCTTATTGGATTAGGTTGCTCTCTTATTCTTTCTATGATAATATCATTTATAGTAAATGCAGTATGGTAAACTTAGAAATATTTTTCACAAATCCTTCTAAAGTAATATTTATATTATTACTTAATCTTGTAGCAGGTTATATCCTCGGAAGGATGCACCAACATTATTTACAAGTTATTCAAGATTAATTGAATAATTATATGCGCTAGTAATAGAGTAATTGAAAAAGAAATTGTAAATGCAATTACTCCAGCTAACACATCTGATTTAATTTTCATTAAATCATTTCACCTATTTCTCCCAAGTTATAATTTGATTCTATGATCCATTCATAAACTCCATCACTTCTTATTACCCTTGATCTTATCCTAGCTTGTTCTGTTGGTTTTGCTGGTGGTGCAATAGGTTGAGCAACAGGTGCTATAGCAACTGGTGCAACAGTTGGTGCTGGAGCGTTCCCTATATTAGAGAGTTGTTGTTCATTAAAATCTTCTACACCTTGTTCCCATTCTCCTTCTGTCTGAGGTGGTGGTTCTGCTTGAGCAACTTCTTTTTTCTTTCTTTTGAATACCATTTATTTATTACCTCCTTTCATATTATCTACAATTATTTTACCCTCTTCTTGTGAATTAAGTTGTATTGGTTGGGAATTTTGTTCATGGTATTCATTTTGTACTTTCCCTAGTAATAATTCACTATTTTCTCTCCAATTATTATATTTCTTATCCATTGTAACCATAACCTTACCAACATTTCTTGGACTTACACCTAATTGCTCTGCAATTTCCTTTTGCACTTTAGAATGATTATGGTATAACTCAAAAATTTTCTTATGGTTATATTTCATATAATTCCCTCCACTATTTTCTCCTTCTTCCAACATTTCTTGAATTCTTACATTTAAAGCTGTTGTAAATTTACTTTTCTTTTCTTCATAGTCTTTTTCATAATCAGGAGGAGGAATAGGAATTCCCATTACATTAAGCTCATGCATGAAACCATCTCCCTGGTTAAAACGTAGATTATGATAGTATAACTTATCTTGTCTATTATTATATTGTAATTCTAATGGTTTAATGATTGCAATCTTCTTAGATTTGTTAATTGATAATGTTTCTAATTGATAATGTAATAATTTCCTTACACTTGCATCTACAAAAGAAATAGATGGAACTGTAAAGAATACTACTTGCTGTAAGTTCCTAAATGTTTGTGCTAACCATCCAATTACTTTATTGTGTTTAGAAGCGTGGTCTTTATGACCAATGTCTACTCCAGCTTCATCCCAAACCCATACTTCTTTCTTCTTTAAGTTAGGATTATTCATTTCTTTCATAAAATCAGATGCTTTGAAAATACAATGTCCTACAACTTCTTCAACTGAAGGCATCTTTCCATATCTATAAAGATGTAAACCCATTGAAATAGAAACAGCACTAAGACTTTTACCACTTCCTGTTTGACCTATAACAATTATTAAAGCATTCCTTCCTGATTCAATTCTATTATATATTTTCTTTATGAATAATTGCATACTATTTGGATAGTGTGCTATTGCTTCAGGGTATTTTTTAGTCGCCATTTAATCATAAGCATTCACTATGTTCGTCTTAGAGAATTCATTTTTACGTTTAAATAAAAGTAGAAGTTCTTGGAATATAATATCTTGATATACTTCCAGCTTATAATTTTCAATTTCATCATTAATATAATTACCCATTTTACTTTTCATAATCATTCCACTTGCTTCCGCCACTCTTTTTAATTTCATATCATTTTCCATTACTAAGTATTTTTTAAAGAATACTTTTTTAGATTCATTAATTAATTCTATTGCTTTTTTAAATTTCTTAAACATAATTTCATCAAATTCATAATACATTAAATTTTTTAATACTTTAACAGTTTGGATAGCTTTTTTTCTTTGGTCTGGAATTGTTATTGTTATAGGATTTCCATGATGTATTGTTTCTACTTCTCCTCCTTTCGTCATTTCCTTAGAAAGTTCTATTCTGCAATTTTCTATAGCTCTTAATATAACTTCTGGATAAGAATCTGTTTTCTTTCCATAGTTACTTCCAAAATTAACAATTTCATCTTGTTCATCAGCCATTTTTATTTACCAAATATTTTACCTACCCACCCACTTTTCTTTTCTCCTCCACCTTCCATTCCACCATACATATTATCTCTCATACTTAAACTTTTAAAGATTCTTTTACTTTCACTTCCACCTAATGCTCGAGAGAATACTAAGTAACATACTTTGTAAACCATACTAGAAACCATTGTCATTCTTGCTGTGTCTGGACTTCCCCTATTATAATACTCTTGGTTCTGTTCAAATTGATTCTCAACGAAACCAAATCGTTCAATGTTTGTAATAAACATTTTAGTTATAGTTTCAATAACACTTTCCATTAGAAATGATAATCTTTTCTCGTCGAGGTTAGCCATTGTTGTATTGTTACTTAATATTCCTGTAACATAAGATATAACTGCTCCTCGACATTCATCATTAACAAGTGGTTGTTTTGAAGCGTTCAATTCCCATTGTTGTAATTCTTTATTCCATTGTTCTCCTTTCAAAGCATGGTCAAGATTATCTATAATACTTTTAGGATCAATCTGTCCTACAATGTTATTAATATCTTCACCTGCCCCTATCATTGGAGGCATCATAGAATTAACATTAGGTTCAGGTAAATAATCATCTTGGTATGGATTTTCCATTTATCCTCCTGGAGTAATGATTGGCGTGGCTGTTCCTCTTAAACTTTCAGCAACTGATGCTAATCCTGTAACCACATCTTTCATTCCTATCCAATTTATATACATAATAATAAAGAGAATGAATACAAAAGTCATCATGGTAATCATTGTTTGATACTTATCCCAAAGACTAGAGAATGTAAATCTTCTCTTAGCACTTTCTGCATTATCAAATCCCCAAGCTGTTGCCTCTTGATTGATAGCTTTTAATTTTAATATAGGAACTATTCTTCCGTCGTGTATTTTTACTCTTGCTAAACTTTCAGGAAGGATTGGTTCGTAATCATCTATACCTTTTTGTGCTAGAACTAATGTTCTGTTTGGACTAGAAAGAAAGTCAGAACTTGGTGGAGGCATTTCAGTTATCTTAATTCCTGGGCGTTTTACCCTAAAACTTGTAATTCCACCAACTCTTGCAGACTTAAAGAAACCACCTAAACCACGATTAATTTCCACTACTTTTCCATCAGATCGTGGAGTAATAATTATTAAAGGAATGTTATATTTTTTGTTATCGTTTCTCTTTAATAGAAATATACCTAACGCTCCAAAGATAACAACACCGACGATAGCTGCAATAATAATAGTTTGAAAAGTTTGTAATGCAGCACCAACTTGGTTAGTTCCTCCTCCAGTAAACTGATCGAATAATCCCATTGTTGATGAATATATTATAAACTAAAATATATCATTTATAAACTTATCTAGTTTATATAAATGTATACAAATAGAAACATATAAATAATGTAATGTATACATTTTTGGATTAAAAAGATGGCGATTAATCCCTTTAAGTTCTTCTTTAGGAAAAAGAAAACAACTGTAAAAATAGTAGAGAAACCAGCAGAAACTGTTCCACCACCTAAATTTACAAGACCTATTGGAACAGTTGCTCCTAAAGAAGATTTAAAACCACCAGTAATTCCTTGGACTCCAAGACCTAGTGGTGGAGGTGGAGGTTCTGGACCATCAACACCAGCACCTACTCCTACTCCAAAGTTCAAAGGACCTACTAGACCTGAAACAGATGTAGAAGTATTTAGAACTACAGGTGAAAGTATTCAGACACAAAGTATTCCTCCTTCTCGAAGGGTTGATAGTATTAGACCAGCACCAATTTCTCCAGGAGTATTTGATATATCTAGTAGAACAAGAGAAGCACAAATAAGAGAAACAGCTAGATTAAGTTTACCTGCCGCAATTACTCTTGCAACTAAACAATCTTTTAAAGAAAGAGGTTCAGGTAGATTTGTTACTACATTTAAAGATTATTTAGGTAGAGTAGGTGTTGAAAAAGAATTTTCAAAAGATTTAATACCAACAAAGGAAGTTCGAGATCCATTTGGTGGACGAGGTACTGTAACAGAACAAAAGTTTTTTGATGTTGATCCAAAATTAATTTCTTCTAGGGAAGAGATTAAATTAAAAGATATACGTGCAGGTATATCTCCTGATTTAGCAGGTAAACCAATACCAGTTGCAACTAATATAATAGGTGAAAAGATATCTAAAGATATTCAAACTAAAATAGATACAGGAGAGATAACATTAGAACAAGGTCAAAAAGAATTTGATGTCCGTTTTAAAAAACGAACAGAAGAGTTTATTTCAAAAACAGGAACAGATAGAAGATTAGATATAAGTTCGGGATTAGGTGAAAAGGTAATATTTGGAACAACTACTGTTGGATTAGGATTAGCTTCTTTAACACCAGTAGGTGCAGCAGCAGTAGGTGCAGGATTTGTAGCAACATCAGTTCCAGAGTTTGGGAAAGCAGCTTTAGGAACTCAATTCACTACAAGTGAAAGAGTTAAAGCTGGTTTAACTGGTGCAACATTTGCTGGATTAGGATTTGCAGGTTTAGGAACAGGAGTATTTTCAAGAGGACCAAGAGGATTACTTGCACAAGAAACAAGAGCAAGACAAGAGTTTCTAATTAAGAGTTCACTTTCAAAAGTTGAAGGTGAAAGAGTTTTATTACCAAAAGGTAGAGGAGTAGATATTTTAAAAACAAGTGCAGGAGATGATATAACTTCACTTACTGGAGATTTTGTTATTCCATTTAAAGTAAAAGGTGATAAAGTTATAAGTCAAAGAGGAAAAGGAGTTGTAACTTTAGTTGATGAAGTACCATTCACAGGAGAAAAGATAATTACCACACAACAATTTGGAGATATAAGAGGAGTAACTAAACCTTCTAAATTTTTAAAAGCAACTGATGGTAAAGGAAAAGTATTCGAATCAACTGGTTCATTTAGAGAAGGAGTTGGATTACAATCTACAATATTAAAAGAAAGTGGTAAAGGTAGATTAGTTTTAGGTAAAGGTTTCAAGGGAAAGAAATTAGCAGAGGTGGATGTTATTCCTGGAACAGGTGTTAAACAAAGGTTTGGTGGTTTAGGTGAAGGGGAAAGTATAAAGATTCCTACTGGAGAATTTAAACAAGTAGCTGAAGATATTTTTGAACCAGTAACAAAAGAATTTGTTTTATTTAAAGGAGCTAAACCTATTGGTTCAGTTTCAAAAGTTATTAGGAAAAAAGGTGGTATAAAAGAAACAACTGGATTCATTGAAGCAGATATAAAAGAGCGTGGAAGATTAGAAGTTATTGATTTAACTAAAGCATTTAAAAAAGATGGAGTAGACGATATATTATCTACAGGTAGTGGTGGATTACAAAGAGGACTTAAACCTAGAACAAAACAAGTTCAAGTTCCTCCAAGTTCTTTAACTATACCTGTAATAAAACAAACTTCAAGAACATTATTAAAAACTACAGCACCAATTAAACGTATATCTTCTCCCACTACAATAGCAACTCAACAAACAGGAGTTATTGCTACTTCTCCATTTGCTGGAACAGGAATATATGAACGAACTACACAAGTAGGTATTCTTCCTGGACAACGTTTAGATTCATTAGTTGGAAGAACACCTAGTATAGAAAGATTAGGATTAGGCACAGGAATAAGTGGTGGATTAGGCACAGGATTATCAAGTGATACTAAAGTTTCAAGTAGGTTTAGAGATTTTACAACAACTACTCCAGCATTTAGAGATACAACTAAATTTAAAGAAGCATTAAAGACAGGACAAGCATTTAAATTACAATCAAAGATAGCACAAAAAGCAAAATTAAAATTTGGTTTTACTCCAATAAAAGCAAGACCAACTCCAAGACCATTTATAAGACCTGGACTTGTTGGTTTGGTAGGATTTACATTTCCTGGTTTTCCATCAACACCTACAACAAGAAGAACAAAAAGAAGACCAACTCGTAGAGGTAAAGTACCCAGAAGAAGTCCAACTCTTGATGCTCTTGGATTACAGATATTTGGAAAGAGAACTAAGGCAGAACTTATTGGAGCTGGTGCATTAGGAACTAGGAGAATATTAAAACCAACTAAAACTAAAAAGAAAAAGAAAAAATGAAGAAGAAAAGAAGTATACCTGGAAAAAGAATGACTTTAAGAATGGATTTATTAGCAAAGAATTTACAACGACAAGCAAATAAAGTTGGGAGGAAACTTTCATACTTAGATGCCTTAGATGAAATTGTAAAGGGTTTCAAAAGGAGAAGATAATGAAAAATAAACGAGGTGATTTCACTGGTTTATTATTTCTCTTAGCTACGATTTCAGTTCTAGCTATCTTTCTTTTAGTTCTTGGTTATGTTACTCCTTTAATTAATGATGAATTAATAACACAGATTGGTATAAGTGAAGAGATTAATGGTAGCTTTATTGCTTCAAATAATGTTGCAGCTAATACTTTTCCTGTGATTTGGATGGTTGTATTTGCTGGTTTAATGTTAGGAGTATTCGCAACAGCTTGGTTTATACCAACACACCCAATATTCTTTCCGTTCTTTGTAATCTTATTAGTTGTAGCAGTATTAGTTTCAATAGCATTAAGTAATGCTTATGAAGAACTAACGAATAATATTACACTACAATCAACAAGTTTACAACAACAAGCGATAGCTTTCTTAATGTTTAACCTTCCTTATGTTGCAGTTATTTTAGGAATAATTGTATTGATACTTAGCTTCGCTAAACCTTCAAATGATTTCGGATTACCTGGATAAGAAAATATTTGCATTAATCTTTATGATTTTCTTAGTTGCACCTATGGCGATGGCTTTAGATTTTGATAACCGAGGAGATTATTCAGAAGGTGATAAGAAGATAACAATCACAAATAATTTTGGATTTGGTTCTACTATTGCAGAAATAGAATTGATTACTCCAAGAGTAAATAAAGTATTCAAAGGAAAAGATAGAAGAGTAATGGTTTTTGAAGTAAATAATTTGAAAAATTTGTATGGTAATGGATTAAAGAAAATGGAAATCTTAGACTTAAATAAAGGTGGAAGTATAAATAATGGAAAGAGTTTTCATTATGAATATGCAGTTTATGAAACAGTAGATGTGGAAGATTTAGAATATGTTTGTATTAATGGTAAAACATTAGGAAATGGAACAATAGAAAAGACTTGTAGTCATGAAGTTAAAGAAATAAGAAGTGTAACAAGAATAAAAGAATGGAAAACATTTAATGGAAAGGATTTACCAAGTGGAAAAACATTAATAGCATTAGTAACAGATGTAGAATCAAGAGATTATTATGATGGTATTCCTACATTATTTGGAGTAAGAGTAGATAGATGGGCTGTATGGGAAGAATCATTTGACGAAGGACTAGTAGCTTATTGGACAATGAATGAAAGTAGTGGAACAAATGCAGTAGAGAGAATATATGGTGTGTTGAATTTTACAACAACAAATTCACCAGCTTGGGTTAGTGGTCAAATAGGTAATGCATTAAACTTTTCAAATCAAGCAGACCAGACAGCAATAACAATATCTGCTGTAGGTAATGGTATAACTGGGAATAATCCATGGACAGTAAATACTTGGACAACTCCAACATATTCTGGAGGTGATGGTCGTGCTTGGATAGAAATAGGAAATCAAGGAGCAGGACAATATGTTTCTTTTGCAAGAGATGGTGGTTCAGGTAATTATCAAATAGTTCCTCAAGGAAATATAAATTATATTGAAAGTGATGATAATGGTTTAAAGATGCATACTATACATTATAATGGTTCTTATATGAATTGGAGTATTAATGGAACTTGGGTAGGTGGTATAGCAGATAATAATATAAATTTAGCAGATAGTACAATACTTTTAGGAAATACTTTAGTTACTACTGACCGTGAATATGATGGTTGGATTGATGAATTAAGTATTTGGAATAGAACTTTGTCTCAAGAAGAAATAACAAATTTATATAACGGAGGAGCAGGAATAACTTATTCTCCACCAGAACCACCACCTTTACCATATAATATTTCAGTAATAAATACAAATCCAACTAATGCTTTAATAACAACTAATGCTAGTTATGATTTTAATGCAACTCTTATTCCATTAGATGTTAATTTTACAAACTATACTGTTGAATTATATTATTCAAATGATACTTTAATTAATAGAACAACTGCTACTCAAACTGGAAATATTACAGTAGGTGTTGAAACAATATTCTATAATCTTCCAATAGCTAGTATGTATTGGTTCTATAATGCTTGTGGATTAAATGATACTAGTGGAACTGTATGTGGACAATCTCCTTCAAATTTTACATTTACAAGACAACAATTTACTCCAGATAATATCTTTTATGAAAATGCAACTTATGAAACAAAAACAAATAATTTTCAAATTAATCTAACAACTGTTGCAGGAATTACAGTTGTTTCAGGAGATTTAATTTATAACAATACTATTTATCCAGCAACAGTTGAGGCAATATCTTCTTCAAAATTTTCAATAACAAGAGCATTAGAAATTCCTTTAATCACAGAAACTTCTACAACTCAAACAAATGAATTTAATTTTACATTTTCATATTTAGATAGTGGAGATTTAATTACTGCTCGTTCAGATACTATTAATCATGAAGTTGGTTATATTAATGCAAGTTTATTATCAGCACCTTTAGCAGTTTCTTATATTAATTTTACAATATATGAACAAAATAATCTAAGTAAAGTTAATGCAGCAGTTGGAGCAACATTTAATTATGGAATAAATAATACTGCAAAGTCAATGTCTTATGAAAACTTAGCAGAAGATACTAATACATATGAGTTTGCTTTTCTTCCACCTAATCAAACATTTTATTCAGATGCAACACTATCATTTAGTAAGACAGGATATGTAACACAAATTTATTCTTTACAAGAAACATTAATGCAAAATATTACGAATGGAGTAACAGAAGTTCCAATATATTTAATTGAAAGTCAAAATTCTACCACATTTACAATTTATGTAAGAGATTCTTCATTTGTTTCATTAGTTGGAGCGACAGTAGAAGTAGAAAGATTCTATCCTGGATTAGGAGAATATGCAGTTACTGAATCATTAATAACAAACTCAGATGGAAAAGCATTTGGACATTTTGTAAGTGAAGAAATTATTTATAGATTCAAAGTTTATGTAAATGGAAATTTAGAATTAACTTCTGTTCCTACAAAAATTGTATGTGAAACTTCACCATGCACTATTACTTTAACATTACCACAAGCATTAGCTGGAGAATTTGGTAATTATGGTGGTACTGTTTCAGACTTCACAAGTAGTTTAACTTATGATAAGACAACTTATGTTATTACATATACTTACACAGATTTAGATACTACTGTTGCAGAAGGTGGTAAACTTCATGTTCGTCGAATAACTAATACAGGAGATGTTGCAGTATGTAGTAATAACAATTCAGCTTCTGCAGCTTCAATAACTTGTGATTTAACCAATGAAATTAATGGAACTTATATTGCTAATGGTTATTTAGAAAGAAGTAATATTCCTAGTAGGATTATAGAATCAATAACAGTTCTTAAAGAAAGAGATATTGTAGGAACTTTAGGAATTGATGGAGTTTTAATTGCAGTGTTTATGTTTATGGGAATAATAATGTTAGGATTATTTAAACCAGTTCTTGCTATTGCTTTTGGAACTATTGGAGTTATAATTATGTGGGCAATGCAATTAATAAGTATTACTTGGATTGCATTGATTAGTATAATATGTATGGCGATAATAATTGCTTGGGAGATGAGAAAATGAGAACTATAATGAAGTCAAAGAAAGGTGGAATGTTGTTAAGAGATTTTATGTTTACAGTATTAATCTTTGGATTTATAATAGTTTTAGCTTCCTTATTTGTTAATGAAATGGCGACAGAATATGGTAATGATAATCTAACAAGTACCTATGCTACATTCTCAGGAAATACTACACAATTTTATACTGATTCTTTTGGAGCAGCAAATGATTCATTCGTAACAGCAGGTGGAGAAGGTACTGGAACTTGGGGATTCTTAGCATTAGTGTTCTCAGGTATAGGAACATTCTTAGGTTTATTAATTAATATTCCTATATTCTTAGGACAATTTGTAGCTGGTGCATTAGTAGCTTTGAATATGCCTGTTGCAATATCTGGATATATAAAAAATACAATAGCTGGATTAATATATATATTAATAGCGTTTGGTATTGGAACAGCAATATCTCGTGGGAGTAAAATGTAAGATGGCTTTTGCAGCACCAACAGGAAATGTAACAGGACTTCAAGATATTTACAGTTATGTAAATAGTACAGTAGGTGGATTCTTTTTTATGGGAATTTCAATCGCACTATTTATGGTAGTATTTATAAAGCTATTATATAATACAGATAATAACGGACAAGCATTTACAGCTGCATCATTCTTAACAATGATTGTAGTAATATTATTAAGGATTGGAGATTTAGTTCCAACGCCTTTTATGATATTCTTTATACTTGCGACAGCTGGAGGTACTGTCTGGATGCACTATGAAAATGCAAGGTTCAATTAAAATAAATGGAGGTATTTATTTATTGATGATAGTCTTATTAACTGGATTAGGAGGTGCAGCTGAAGTTGTTATTGGACAATCAACTCCAACTGAACGAGAAGGGAAAGAAGTTATTATTGAACAAGCTTCGGTAGCAAGTTTAATTACTGATACCAATGCTACAACAGAATGTGGAGATGCAGAATTTTTAAGGGGTGATGGGACATGTCAAACAATGGTCGTTGGAGGAGATTTTAGTTTTACAGATTTTCAAAATAGTTTTAATATAAATGTTTCAGAACTAGAACATTTAACTTCAACTCAATTAAATGCTACTTATGCTTTATTAGGAGCAGGTGGAAACAATCCTTTCGACCAAGATTTAAATACAACAAACAATGCTATTTTTAATAGTATAAATATAACTGGAAATACATCAGTACAAAACCTTGATGTTAACGGAAACATAACTCTTGGACAAGACACACAGATAAAAGAAGAGAAAACTGGGACTTACATAAAGATGAATAACGGAAATATCATGGTGGTGTTAAAAAGATGAGATCAAAATATATTTTTATTATATTAGTTTTAATAGTATTAGTACCCATAGCCATTGGACAAGTAAAGATAGAAAAAGATGGAGATTCTACAAGAATAACTCCAACTTTTGAAAAAAAAGTATTAGTACAAACAGAAATAGATCCTAATTTCCCCTGTCATACAGACGGAGTTAGTATAATTTGTGAAGCTGTTAACATTACACAATTAGAAGGTATGAAAAAAGAGTTGAATTTCATAGACAAGACAAGATTAAATTTATTTGGTGTACCTGTTAGAAACTTAGAAGGTAGTGCAGTAAATCAAAAGAGTATAGATCCAGAAGAGAGAACAGTTATAGATATAGATTTAACTAAATCAGGAACAATAAGAGTTGGATTTAATTCTAATGAATTTACTTTGACAGACTTAAGTCAAGGTACATTTAATAACACCCAGGAATTATCTGGGAATGTTAGAGTAGAAGGAACAGATCTAATTGGTCAATATGTATCAGAAATAGTAGATACAAATGAGACAAGAGCGGTAGTAAATACTTCTTTTAGTAGTAGTGAACCTGCTGGAACAGATATTGGTATTAAATTCAGAACCTTAAATAGAACTATACAAGGAGCAGTTTCAACTAATATTACAGACAGTTTACTTGCATACTTCAAGTTTGATGGAAGTAATCTTATAGATTATTCAGAAAAAGGACCTACATTATACTCAAGTGTAGATATTGGAGATATGCAGAGTGATAACTTTATTTTAGAAGGTCCCATGGATGGAAGCTATGCTTATGAACTTAGATCATCTGAGTCAAGGAACATTATCCTTAATAATTTCCTTCCACAAGGAACTATTTATTCAGAAGGTGTTTCTACTGGTGCATGGGTTAGACCAGATCAAACTGGAACTACACAATTAATTTATGAAAGAAAATGGGGTGCGTGGTCAATGAGACTTTCAGGTGGAAGTTTTCAATGTGAATTAAAACCAAATGGGGGAAGTACGCAAAGAATATCAAGTTCAATGAATTATGATGTGGGTAGATGGTATTTTGTTACTTGTGTAATAGATTCAGCTAA